>JGI24698J34947_10002012_pt1 | contig 10833 bp, 10 predicted proteins | sample TergutMp193P3_FD_34947 | JGI IMG/M metagenome (IMG submission 34947) | reverse complement strand
TGACATCTGCGGTTTTTATAGAGACGAGGCATGGCTCCGCAAAACCCTTTGGTCAAACGAGCCGGTCGTTCATCTGTGCTTTTACGACAACACGCGGAAGAACAACTACGCCCGCGGCCGCTGGAATTCCCCCTATACCGCTTCGCACCTGAATCTTGATCATTTTGCAAGACGCACGGTCATTGCCGCCGTTTACACCAACTGCGACGAAGTTGAACTCCGGCTAAACGGGAAAAGGATTGGCCGCCGCAGAAGCGCCGATTACGGGAACGGCATAATCCATTGGCCTTTTGATTATATGCCGGGTGAACTGAAGGTAACAGGTTATCGCGGCGGGAAAGAGGCCGCCGTACAGGAGATGAAAACTGCGGGGCCCCCTGCTGTAATCGATCTTAAGGCGGACAGGACGCTACTGGCGCCTTACGGCATTGCGCATATCGAGGTCAGCATCACCGACGAAGCCGGCATACCCAACCCGGTCGAAGACCTGCTATTGGGTTTTTCCCTTGAAGGGGACGGGGAAATAATGGGCGCTTCCTCGCCGGATCTGAACAACCCCCTGGGCTTTGACCTTCCCAGAGTCTATACATCTTTGGGCAGGGCGCTGGTAATCATCAGGGCCGGGGCCTCATCAGGAGAACTGGGCTTTTCGGCTTACGGAGAGAAACTAAAAACAGGTAAAGTGCGTTTCACCGTAGCGTAGGTTAGGGAAAATACCCATGTTTTTAACCACGAACAACACAAACTCGTTGCCAACGCAGTTGGCGATTCGATACGCGCACGAACTTGTTGTTTCAAGATTATATTTAACCTTCCTGATCTTCTTTTGTTCGTTTGGTTCGTGTCTGTTCGTGGTAAAATTATCCGTGCCTCCGTGCCCCTGTGAGAGGTCTTTTCCGAGGCTCTTACCCCGCCCCCAGGTACAGCGGGATTGACGACAGCTCTTTATCATCGACATAGAGGGTAAAGTTGATCACCCCCGGGTTTTTGAAATGGAGGTTGGAAATGGTAAAAACCAGATGTGAGACTGCTGTGGCGTTGTCCGTTCCCTTTACATCGAGATTGCCCTGGATTGGGTTGATTACCATCGCGCCGCCGAGGTCCCTGGTTTCGATCCTGAACTGGTGATTGGCAAATTCCCAGAGGTCGAAACGCAGCCTGATTACAACCGAAAGCTGGGGATGGATACAGGGGAAATTTCTGGAGATAATGGTATCAAATGTACCAACTATCGTAAGTTTTCCGGAATTTTCCTGGGCGAAATCACAAAAGGTAAAAAGTTCTATTTTCATGGTCTCCCATTCTTTTTTGCGGTTCTTATGGCAACAGTAGCAATCTTACCACAAACAGCGATAAAATACTATCATGAAAAGAGAATCTTTACAGGCTTTCAAACGCCTGCTTCTTGTCCTTGTGGGCGGGATCCTGATGGCATTCAACATCAATACCTTCGTCCATGCCGGAGGACTTCTCCCCGGCGGTTTTACCGGGCTTGTCCTCTTAACCCAGGAAATATGCCTGCGCTACGGTAATTTTCACATACCCTTCAGCATAATGTATTATGTACTGAACGCGGTACCCGCGGCGTTCTGTTTCAGGTACATTGGCAAAAAATTTACCATCTATTCGGTTATCATGATCCTTGTTTCGGGCTTTCTTACCGACTGGATGCCAGCCATGTTTACCGAGCACCTCCAGCTCCACGATACCCTGCTTTCCGCGATCTTCGGCGGGCTCTTAAACGCGGTTTCCATCGCGCTTTGCCTACACGCCGGCGCAACCTCGGGCGGCACGGATTTCATCGCGATTTTTATTTCCGAAAAGTACCGCAAAGACGCCTGGAACTACATTTTCGCCGGAAACTGCGTTGTTCTCTGCATCGGCGCCTTTCTCTTCAACCTGGACAAAGCCCTGTACTCCATCATCTTCCAGTACGCCACTACGGTTACCCTGGGAATCCTCTACCGGAATTACCAGCAGAAGACCCTCCTTATCATCACCAACAAGCCGGATGAAATTTACGCTGTCATCAACGAAATGACTCACCACGGGGCGACTTACTTCGAGGGACACGGCGTTTACGAGAAAAAACAGCGCACAATGCTTTACTCGGTTGTGACCGCCCCCGAAGTGAAGAAGCTTATCCCGGCCATCAGAAAGGTTGACAGCGATGCCTTTATAAACGTGATGAAAACAGAGCAGCTCAACGGAAGGTTCTACCAGCAGGCGAAAGACTAAGGGGTAAGGGGCAGGGTATTGGGGGATTGTGGCGCGCCCGGTTGGCAATTAGCGCGTGCTATTTTATTATGGTACTGTTTTTATGTCGATTTTCTTCATACATACTGCCATTAATGATAATCCTGGCAAATGAATTCCTATTCTATCCAATATCATGTTCACCCAAAAATCCATATCCAGTATTACTCTTGCCATGACAGTAATTATATTCTTTTCTGAATATTTCCAGTCAATTTCATTCCCGGTAAATTTTTCCTTTTTTTGGATATACAAAACCCGTGCGAAAAATAAACTCGTGTAAAAATAATGGCATTTTTTCACTTTTATGCAATTATGTTCCAGTATTGCCAGCAACTGTTTCCTGTTATACCTTCTATAATGCTGCGATCTTGTATCATGTATGGAGAATAAAAACTGCCATGCGGGAACTGTTATCAATACTGTCCCGCCATCTTTTAGTTTATTAACCACATCATCAAAAAATGGCTTTTCATTTTCAATATGTTCCAATACGTCCATCATGATTATACAGTCAAATTCATTATCAGGCAATTTTCCAATATCGTTTACACAAATAATGCCGTCTTTTACCGTAGCCGCCTCCGGGAAAAATGTATCTACCGCGTACACTCTCCCGTCTGCATACGCCCGCGCTTTCTTTGTATAGAACATATCATTTACCCCAATATCCGCAATATTGTGTAAATTTTTATTCTTTAGCTGCCTTAATACACAATCCCCCCTTGATAATTTCCACGGGTGCTGGAAAATGGTTTTTCCTTTTTCGGGAAGGCCAAATGCAAATAAATTATTCCGGATAATATCTACATCGTGTTTGATTCCTTAATTATTCCAGAAAATCCCGTTTTTGTCAACGTATCGGATATCCTGAATAATATTAATCATCCGTATTCCTTCGTTTGTCCCTGATCATGCCTCGGCTCAGGGACTTGTGGAACTCCCGCTTCTGTTTCAGGTAGGCTGAATGGTTTAAAACAAAGGAGCTTTCCCTGATCTGCGCCTTGTAGTTCTTCCACTGTTTTGGCAAAAGGCGGCCGTCTTCCAGGGCAGCCAGAACAGCGCATCCGGGTTCAGTCTCGTGGGTGCAATTGGAAAACCGGCACTGGGAAAAAAGCCCCTCCACGTCCGCAAAGGCCGCTCTGATTCCTTCCCTCGAGTCCCAAAGTCCCAATTCACGCATTCCCGGCGTGTCAATGACCAGTGCGCCCGACGAAAGGCGAAATAGCTGACGGTGGGTTGTGGTATGGCGGCCTTTTGAGTCGTCCTCGCGTATTTTCTTTACTACCATAAGCTCTTCACCCGCAAGACGGTTTAAAAGTGACGATTTCCCAACCCCGGAAGACCCGAGAAAGACAGCCGTTTTTGCCGGCTCAAGGAAAGGCGAAAGATCTCCCAGGCCAAAGCCGGTCTTGCTGCTTATTGGAATAACAGGCACATTCCCCGCAAGCTTGCGTACTTCCGCGACCTTGCCGCCGAGTTCATTCCCATCCAGCAGATCAGCCTTGGTTAAAACAAAGAGCGGGAAGCCGCCGCTTTGAAAGGACGCCGTCAGATAGCGGGCAAGGCGGTTCAGGTTGAGATCGAAGTTTAGCGACGACAGGATAAAGACATAATCGAAATTCGACGCGCTTACCTGCTCCCTCACATTTTTTGCGTAGTTTTCCGCATGGCCCAGAAAATCAACCCGTGAGAATCTTGAACGCCTCGGCAGAACAGCGTCAATCCAGGAAGAACCCAGGCTATTGTATTTTACAATGACAAAATCCCCTACCACCGGGAAGAGATCCCCTTCTCCAAGGTTGTGAAGAAAACTGCCTTTTAGTTCGGCGTTTAGCTCTCCGTACCCGGATATGACTTTATACCTGTCCCGCCTGCATTCAATCACCCTTCCCGGAACAAATTCATCCTGGTTTTTTCCGTTTAACAATTCCTTTGAAACGAAAAAATCCGTATCGGTAAAACCGTAATCTTTCAAATCAGCAAACATGCAATTCTCCTGTAAAGATACCTCGCGTCTTGCCGCGAAGCCCTTCTTTGTTCCCGTGGCTAAATACCCCGGTTTTTTGAGAAGATCCGCATGTCTGGAATTAATTTCCCCGGTTCGAGACTTCGATTTGAAACAGAGAGAAGGAGAATCCGCGACACGCGGCTTTAGTTAAAAAGTACCACCCTGGCAAGCATAATTTATCCTCCTTCCAAAATAGATTTTTTCGTATATAGATAGGCAAAGTATATAAAGTATTTTTATTTCTGTCAATAGGCTATTCATAATAGTCTTATTCCGGATTGTTTTCCTTTTTAAACACAACGAAACGTTGCCCGAGATAATTCAAACCCGTGAACATGCACATTCCTGTGAACAGGGCTGCATTCTCACGTAACTGTTGTGGATAGTCTCCCAAAAAATAATTCATTACCGGTTTTGCCAGACTGTACGCAATTCCGTAACAAACCGCAATATTGGCGATGAAAGCAAAAATCATAAATGCCGACCATTGCCTGACCTTAAATGTAAAATATTTGTTCAGGAAAAAACTTAGAACGCTCCCAACCACATAATTTGCCGCAGATGAAACCCAGTAGCCAAATCCCGCAAGGTTATATAAAACGAACATGACGCCTGAACCAACAATTGTATTTGCAATACCTACAAGGATAAATTTAAGCAAAATCCGGTCAAAGATCATTGTTATTCAAGACTTCCTTACCAATAGGGTGCATAATGTATTGGTATATCATTGGGAATATCATAGAATTCACGCAGCCACCAATGGATAAACTCATGGAAGTCATTTGCGAAACGCGCATTCGGCATTGTCACAAGATCAATTTCTTTAAGTTCCTTGCCTGCTTTAATATCCTGCGATGCTTTCTTTAAAAGATTGTCATTATATATATTGGCCTGCTTGTTAAGCGAGTAACCGTTTGTTATATATGCCAAATTAATCGATGACATCAGCATTACCGGCAGTAATACACAAACCAGCAGCTCCTTTTTTGATATGGTTGCCCACATATCAGCAAATGTTCGGATAAACAACGCAAATAAGGCAAAATAGAATATAATCTTCATGCGCTCAACAATGTACGGGGAATAGAACAGCATTGTTATTTGGGAAAACAATGCCCCATAAAAAAAAGCCGCCAAATACCGGTCTTTTATATGGACCAAATATTTTGTGATTATATATATTGAAAATAAAGCATAGCAAATATAGAATAACGCATATAGATAAATTTGCAATTTGTTAAACTTGTTAAAAATAACCGGTAATAACAAAAAGAATAAAGAATACGGAAACATCGCCAAACATACAAATTTATTTATCTTATTGGCTTTCCATAAAATATAGCCTATGTAACATATAAAGCATGCAAAAAGAATCAAAAAGGGCATGTTATCTGTCAAATTGAGATAGTTATCTGACATTGTAAATAAATTTTGCTTTATCGTTTGAAACAGCGACATCGGGGAATCCATTTCACCAGCCTGAAATCTTCTGAAGTTTCCTGGCGCCAGCAAAAGAAGTCCACTCCCAAATATGGAGGCCAATAAAAAGGGAAACCGGGATAATTTTATTTTCTTATTTTGTATATAATCAAAAATGCATAAAATCATTATAAAAGTCACCAGTGTAAAAGCGGTTTGTTCCTGTGAAATTCCGGCCATAAAAAAGAAAAAACTTCCAATGATAATATGCCCCAATCCGGTTTTGGGGTTATTTTCAATATTACGCATTACCAGGCTCCCTGCGAAAAAGAAAGCCAGCGGCAATACGTAGATAGCCGAAGCCGTAAACCAGTAAAACCCGCTACGGAACATTTCAAAGTGGAAAACACCATACAGAGATACTGAAAAAAGCGCCGTAGCAGCGGAAAGGCGCTTCCCCGATGAAAGGCGACACAGGGCAATAAAACTGATTAAAACCGTTATGCTTTGCACGATTCGATAAATCCATACGTTATGAAGCATTAATATCAAAAACCCGAGAAAAACAATGCGCCCTGACCAATTCAGGTAAGTTTGCCACAGAAAATGACGCAACTGCGAAAATGTGAAATTCTGACCCTGTACATCAGGTTCGACATAAGCATAGCTTAGGCTCGCAAGGCCAAAATCATCAAAGTACATAAATACATTACACATTGAATAAAGCAGGAAAATCCCGAACCCTGTCCAGATCACATATATGAAAATTTTATTTTTTGACAAATAATTAACTATAGGCTTTAGCTTTTCGACAAACAGGGTAAAATACCGCCTGTTAACGACAAAATGAACGATAATGACAAATAGTAATACAACCGTAAAAACAATAGTTAATCCATAACCCATCCTGAATAAAAAATCATGCCATTTGTTCAAATCCTGGAGTCTTCTGTGCAGTAGATTTGTTTCGATAATTCTGATTATAAAATCCCGCATCTGCGGCAGCATGAGCGAAACACAAAACAAGATGCCAATAACCAGAATTGCAGGCAAGGAATACTTTATTGCCTTTCGATTAAGTATTTTTTTTGTTTTTAATACATTATCGTCATTCAAAGCAAACCTCCGTGTCCAGGGTAACATTATAATGCGGCTACCCTTACACCGTCAACTCTGCCATGAGGTGTTGACAATACGCCGTTATTGAAATAATATACTATCAGGCGAAGTTACCTGCCTGTATACTTCAGGCATGGCATTCGAAAAAGCAATACATGGATTCTATTGACAGCTTAATTAAGCAAATATCCCTTGGCGAAGACAGTGTTCTTGAGCTTAAAGATATTGTATACAAAAATAACACCATTTCAGGCCCCAACAGAAACTACATGGCTGATGAAATGGCAGCTATGGCCAATTCCTATGGAGGCATTATCGTTCTTGGGGTAAACGACAAATCTCACGAGATAAACGGTCTGCCCGCAGAAAAACTCGATATAACTGAAACATGGACACGGGATATTGCCAACAATCTAATAATACCGCCTCTGGATTACAGGATAAAGAAATTATCTGTTCCAATGGAAAGCGGCGAAAAAAACATCATCCGCATTGATATTCCACGGAGTCTTTTTGTGCATAAAAGCCCGGATGGGTATTTTCACAGAAGGGGAAGTTCCAAACGTGAAATGCCCCCTGATGTGTTGGCAAGGCTTTTTCAGCAGAGAACCCAAAACAGGCTTATCCGTTTTGATGAGCAGATAGTTGGAAATGCTTCTATTGACAATCTTGATCGAAAACTGTGGGAACGATTTAAAACACCTCTTTCACCTCAGGATGACATTGAATTCCTGCTTAAAATGAAACTTGTCGCTCCCAATGAAGATGGAATATTGTATCCTACTATCAGCGGTATTCTTATGGCAAGCGAATCGCCCGAACAATTTGTTTCAAATGCATATATACAGGCAATAAGCTATTTGGGTGATTCCCGTAATACAGAACAGCTTGACGCCATGGATATTACCGGACCGCTTGATATACAAATAAAAGAAGCCTGTAATTTTGTAAAACGAAATATGAAGACTAAAGCAATTAAGGATCCGGGAAGAATCGAAACCCCGCAATATTCCATGAACGCGATCTTTGAGGCAATTGTAAACGCTGTCGCGCACCGTGATTATTCAATATACGGCTCAAAGATAAGGCTTCATATTTTTACTGACAGACTTGAGCTTTATTCTCCCGGTGACATCCCAAACACAATGACAGTAGAAAGCCTTCCACTGCGGCAATCGTCCCGTAACGAGCTTCTTGGTTCGCTGCTTGCAAGATGCCAAATGAATTTTGACGCAACCGGTAGCAAGCGTATCTATATAATGGATAAACGCGGCGAAGGGGTTCCGGTTATTATTTCTGAAAGTCTAAGGCTATCAGGAAAAAAACCCGAATACACATTAATTGACGACTCAGAGCTACGCTTGATCATATTTGCCGCTTTTTAATAAAGCGCTCAAGCCATGATGAAAAAATGCAGTTGATGGAAAGATCCGGGCTAAACCAAATAACTGGTTAAAAAAAAACCGCTGATATCAGACCTTCAATCCGGTATCAGCGGTTTCCTTTAGCGGTTAAATTAACCGCAGGGAAGATCGTTGAATATTATGGCGACGGGCCGCTACCCTTTATAACTGGAACCTTAGGCCGACACTGCCGCCAAAATTCCCATCCAGGATGCTGTAAAGACCGGTCAAATCCAGCCTGAAAGCCGCAAGGTTAAGGGAAGTCCCGAGGAAAGCACGTACACTGAAGTCACTGCGTTTGATTGTGGAAGAAATCCCGTCGGGGCTGATATCCACTTCATCAATGCCCATGAACCTCAGATATTCATTAATCTGCGCGATATCCTGGGTAGTAATCCGTGTACCGTTCCTGGTAATCTCCGAATCAACCGAGTATCCGGCGCTTGACATTGCATAGCTCCCGCCGAGCCCCAAATAGGGGGTTAAAATAGCGAAAGTCTTGGAAATCTGGGCCTTGACATCCAGCGCAACGGTATTCCATTCAAGATTCACATCGGCGTCTCCCAATACAATGCGCTCAGTACTTGCCAAAGGAGTACCGGGAAGAATTTCATAAGTGAGAGTCCGGCCTATGTTAGCGGTGGCCCCTATACCGCCTTTCAGGTAATTAACACCGACACCCAGAGAGAAATTGGGAAGCAATGGTTTGGAAATACCATCCATGATGGCAAAACGCAGATCCCCACCTACCTGAAGGTAATTCAGATTAATATCAAACAAATTTAACGAAGGCAGAATGCCGAATTTAAGGCCTATATCAAAGGGTAAACTAAAACCGCCAATCCTGCCTTCCACGGTATAACCGGGAAAGGGCATCTTGCCCCAATCCAGGGGAATATCGACGCCAAAATTGCTCGCCGCCCTTTTTATGGGAGCCATATCCATGGTGGTAACACCGGCGGAGATCCCCACGCCGAAATGACCGTCAGTTATTTTTCCAATATAGGCATCCGACCAATTCAATCCCAGGGCGGAATTAAAAGGCAGGGACTTGGCAAGAGCCTCAGAAAATGCCTTCACGCTGTCTTGTACTTCCTTTAGATCCTCCTGCTGGGCAAAAGCCGAAAATGAAATCCCGACCAAAAGAAAAACCGAAATAAACAGAGCCATGATTCGCTTATACATATTTTGCTCACTCCTTGTTCACAGTAAACCATATTCCGCCATATAAGTCAACTCTAGTAGTAATGCCTGAACTGGACACTCCCGTTCAGGTTGAGCAGCAACGAAATCGAAAATGGCAGGGGCCGTCCGGAGTTGTCTTCATTAACGGTATTCAGCCAGTAATAACCGTCCTTGCTGCCAATGGCCATTGGTACGGCGAAATAAAGCTCGACATTGGGCCAAGGGTTCAGGGTAAAGCCGGGAACAACGCGGAATGAATTTTCCATGGGGGCGAAGAGGGTCTGCACGAAAAGACGGGGCTGGCCTTTCCACCCAGGCCGGAAGGCCAGGTTAAGTGCGCCGTTAATACCCTCAATGAAGGGGGATACTTCGGCCTTCCCAAGTATTGTCCCAGGACTATACCAGTAGGCGTTTCCTTCGGCATTATAGATTATTTCCCCGGCCGCCCGTAAATTCCCGCCAAAAAAATCACGGGCAAAACCTAAATTCACGGTGCCGTTCAATCCGGCAGGGTTCTGCACATCGACCGCGCCCAACCATTCATTGTACAACTCGGTATCAAGAATAGTTGTCTTAACCGAAAGAAAAGCCCGCACAGGCATGCTGCCCTGGTAAAAAACACCCAAATTGAAATCGGCCCAGTTAAAAGCCAGGTTGTATTTCCCGCCAAAGCCAAAGTCGTCGATCTTTGGCATAACGCCGTTCAACAAATCGGCCCTGGTCAGGGCCAGGGCCTGTATGCCGCCGATGCCGACTGGGATGTCAGCCTTAAAAATAAACGATTCCCCATGGTGCCCGTCTTCCGGAACCCTGGACAATATGCTTGTAAAATCATAGTTAGGTGAAATTGCCCAGGAAAGGTTATACTTCCCCCCCCGGAAAAAGACTTTATTATGGAAGTTATAATCAAAGAAAAAATCCCCAACCTTAAAGCCGAAATTCGGGATTTCAAAATAGAACGCGCTTTTAACCCGAAAGGCCCCGGAAATCTGGGCGTCAATGCCAAAGGAGCCATGCATATTCAGGATGAAATCCTGGTAGCGCCCTTCGTTTTCCCTGCCGGTGGACCAGGGGTTTTCATACCAGCCGGTGAAATAACCCGTTATCAATCTATAGTAAGCGTCGAAAGCAAAACCGCGCCGCTGGATTAATTGCATAACGGTATCGTCGTCGGCTTCGGTTTTTGTTTCCTCGACAGGGGATTCCGGCGGCGGCTCATCAAAAATGGAGTCAATATCCCAATCCAGCGAACCATGTTCCTGCGCCGAAAGGTTAGTTATGACTAATACCATGGCAAAAAACAATAACCGCTTCACCGGCTTACCGATTCCAGAAACATCTTGGAGAAAACAGAATCCGCCACTTTGCTGAAGGAAGGCTTGTTAATTGTGATCTGCGTTTTCTCGTTCGCGAACGCCCCGTTAATAACGGCGCCCC
>JGI24698J34947_10002011_pt1 | contig 10833 bp, 13 predicted proteins | sample TergutMp193P3_FD_34947 | JGI IMG/M metagenome (IMG submission 34947) | reverse complement strand
TGCGGCGTTGCGCCGGCGGCTACCTGGCAGTCCAAGGGTGTGGAGTATAAAATAGTCGCTTCCGCAAACGGCGGCGGCCACATCATCCTCACCCGTGAAGGTGGCGGCATCAATACGGTCGCTGATTTAAGGGGCCGGAAAATCGCGGCGCCCAGCGCCGGTACCGTTACCGATACGCTGCTGCGCGACTATATTCTGCCGCGGGCGGGAATCGATCCGAAGAATGATTTGACCATTGTCGCTCCCGTAAGGCCGGCGGATATGGCGGTCGCGCTTTTCGTGAACAAAGAGGTTGACGCCATACTGACCTGGGAGCCGTTTGCCTCCCAGGCTGAAAGTGTCTATGACGATGTCAAAGTGCTGTACGATTCTCCAAAGGAGATAAAAAAGGTGACCGGCGAAGACGCTTTTTACAGCGTCAATGTGGTCCTTGCCGGCACCGATTTAATTGAAAAGCACAGAGCGCTTTTGCAGGCGTATTTGGACGTTAACACCGAGACGGTGGAATATATTAACACCGATCCCGGCGCCAACGCGCTGATAGCAAAAATTCTGAGTCTTGATGAGGGTATTGTGCGGCAGGCCAGGGAACGCGTCGATTACACCTATAAACTGAACATCGACAGTTTGGAACGGACGCTCACCTGGGCGAAGAATTTGGGTTATTTAAGCGTCATCCCTCCGCGGGACGAACTGTTTGACACGAGTTTTGTGAAGTAGCAGCACGGACATAACGCGGCAGTCATGCGCCCACAGCGCTGATTGCCGCGCTGTCCGTTTACGGAGTATTTGAATGTCAGGAAAAATATTAATGGTGGTGATTGACGGCTGCGCGCCGGAGTATATTACCCGTGACACCATGCCCAATGTGTTCAGGATGGGCGAAGCCGGATTTTTCAAGACGGTGCAATCAGCCATTCCCTCCGTCACCAATGTAAACCATGCAAGCATACTGTCCGGAAGTTTTCCGGAGCGTCACGGCGTTGTCGGGAATTACTATTATAATCCTTCCACCGGAGAGGAAGGGTTTGTCGAATCCGCCGGACATATGAAAGCCGAAACCATTTTGGGCGTTTATAACAAGCAGGGTAAAAGTACCGCGCTTCTGACGGTAAAGGGAAAGGTACTGGAGGTTTTCGGCGCCGATGCCGCAATCGGAATCAGCGTACAAAATCCCGGCGCCGCGCTGTTACAACGGTTTTCACTGGACGCTCCGCCTGCCGCGGCTTCTTTCGCCGCCTATGACTGGATTTTTAAGGCGTGCTATCAGGTTATATCCCTCGAAGAGCCGGATTTGGTTTATTGCACCACCAACGATTATATGATGCATCATTATACTGCCGGCGCCACAGAAGCCAAAACAGTGATGCAAACCATCGACCGCCGGCTTGGGCAGATTTATGATCTTGATACGTCCCGTGAAATCTATATCACCGCCGACCACGGCATGAACGCCAAAAGCAGATTGATCGATTTACAAAAAAAACTGGATACGGCGGGATACCAAACCTTCTGCCTTTTGGCCCTCAAAGACCGGTATCTGGAAAACCACCGGTTTCAGGAGGGAGGCGCCGTTTATGTGTATGTCAAAAATCCCCGGCACATACCGGATGTCAAAGATTATCTGTGCGGCTGTGATTTTGTTGAAGGCGTCTACGACAAGGTGTCGGCGGCGAGGGAGTTTCGTCTGCCGCCGGATAATATCGGGGATTTATTGGTTCTGTGCGGACGGGAAACCGCCTTTGCGGAACTTGAAGATGATGAGTTGACGGTTGCAACCAGAACGCACGGTTCTTTGCACGAAAGGACCATTCCGTTGATTGCCGTGAACGCCAGGAAAGCGGCAAGCGAATATCACTACAGCAGTGATATGGTGCAGTTTATTCTGGAAACAAACGCCGCGGATGGCGGGGGCACTTGATGAAAAAAGAAATAATCGCATGGGCGCAGCGGCTTTTTTCGGTCGCCGTGTTTTTGACCGTTTGGTATATCGCTTCCAATACGGGTATTTTCGGGCGTGTCACCATAAAGGCAAGCAAATTGCTGCTTCCCGACCCTTTTACGGTGGTCAAAGCCTTTGGGGAGATGATCACATCGGGGTATTTGCCGCACAATATCGCTATCAGTCTGGTGCGTGTTTTGAAAGGGTTTGCTATTGCGGCCGCCCTCGGCATCCCCCTCGGTATCGGTATGGGCATGAGCAAAACCATCACTCATTTTGTCAGCCCCATATTCCGCACGTTCTCTCCCATTCCCGGCGTGGCGTGGGTGCCGCTGGCGATTCTCTGGTTCGGGCTGGGCGACAAAGCCGCCGTTTTTATTATTGTAATGGGAGCAATTGCGCCGATTATCATCAACGCCAATCAGGGCGTGAAGGATGTTGACCAAAACCTGTTAATGGCGTTATATAGCATGAACGCCGATAAATGGCAGATTATCCGCCGGTGTATTATTCCGAGCATTGTGCCCTATCTGGTCAGCGGTTTCAGGCTGGGGCTCGGGTTTGCGTGGCGGGTTGTTATCGCGGCGGAAATGGTGGGCGTTCCGGATGGCATGGGTTATGTGCTGAGTACGGGACGCAGCACGGGGCGTACTGAGGTCACCATCGTCACCATTCTTTCTCTGGGCGTCGTTATGATTCTTATGGAGCAGGTTTTATTTGCCGCCCTGGAAAAAACCACCAGCCATTGGCGGAGCAGGGAATAGATATGGAGAAATATACGATAGCAATTGACGCCGCCGCCTGCAAGGGCTGCGGGTATTGCACATTAAGCTGCGCTCAGGACGTGTTTGAACAAGGAACGGAATTTAACGCGAAAGGTTATCAGGCGTATGTTCCGGTTCGCGCGGAAAACTGCGTTGGGTGTCTTGCCTGTTTTTACGCCTGCCCCGATTTCGCCCTTTCCATAGCGTCAACAGGAGGCCGGGATGAAACGTCTCTTTGATACCGGAAACGCGGCGGTGACGGAAGCGGCGGTTCTGGCGGGATGCAGGATATATGCCGGCTATCCCATCACCCCCTCTACCGAGATTGCGGAAAATATGGCGCGGCGTATGCCGGCGGCGGGCGGCTATTACGTACAGGCGGAGGATGAGCTGGCGGGGTTTTATATCTGCCTGGGCGCTTCCCTCGGCGGGTACAAGGCCATGACTTCAACATCGGGGCCGGGTTATGTGTTATTTTCAGACCCCTACGGCTGGGGCATCAGTTCTGAAATTCCGCTGGTGGTGCTCAACGCGCAAAGGGTCGGGCCGGTCAGCGGCATCACCGGCGCGCCGGGTCAGGGCGAGTTTTATTTGTCCCGGTACCCCACCCACGGCGGCAACTTTGAGACCATTGTACTTGCGCCTAACAGCGTGCAGGAATCTTTTTCCCTGACCGTGCGGGCGTTTTATCTTGCGGAGCGGTTTCGTACCCCCGTTACCATTCTGGCGGATCAACTGGTCACGGACGGCTGGGAATCTTTTTCGGTTCCCGAAACGGCGGATGAACTGAAAAAAATGGGGCTGGAAGTTATTGAAAGGGCTTACCATAAGGGGCCTGATTTTTATCCGCCGACTGCGGATATTGATATTCCGCCCGTGGTGCTGGGGCGCAACACCGGCGCCGCCTGTTCAGACTGGACGCCTACGGCTCAGGGATACGACACCGAAGACCCGGCGGCGCACATGCGCCATTCCTTCCGCCTGGTCAATAAAATCCGCGAACACCGCGATCTGATTGATTCATCGGAAGAACTTTTTACCGAAGACGCCGAAGTTATACTGGTCAGCTACGGGAGCGTTTCCCGCGTGGTAAGCGGCGCCGTTAAAAAGGCCCGGCAAAACGGTATCAAAGCCGGGGCGATTCGCATGGTCTCCCTCTGGCCCTTTCAGGACAAGCTGTTTCAAAAAAAGGCAAAGTACCTCGTGGCGGAACTGAACTTTGAGGGCCAGTTGGTGCGGGAGGTTCAGCGGGCGGCGGGCGGCAGCGCGGTGCATTTTTACGGCAAATGCGGAGAGCTGCCCACGGCGGGGGAATTGCGGGACGCCATGGATGACGTACTGCAAGGCAGACCAATACGCGCCCAGCAATGGAAATCGGAGGCGTGGTAATGGACCGTTTTGCGGAAAAATATCTGAGAAAAGAAAAAATCCCCAGTACGACGTGCAGCGGCTGCGGTTTGGGGCAGGTCCATAAAAAAATTATCGTTGCCATTGACGAGTTGGGGCTGGGTATCCCCGACATCGTGTGGGGCACCGGTATCGGATGCGCGGGGCGGCAAACCTTCAACACATGGAAGGGTGATAATTTTGCCGGAACCCACGGCCGGGTGTACGCGCTGGCAACGGGGCTGCGCGTTTCTTTGCCGCCGCAGCGGAAGATCATCATCACGGCAGGTGACGGCGACGCTTTTGGCATCGGGCTTTTGCACCTGTTGCACTGCGCGCGGCGCAATGTGGATATGACCGTGATTGTGGCGGATAATTTCGGCTACCAATCCACCGGCGGCCAGTTCGGCTATACCACGCCCATCGGTTATAAAACCGTCAGCAGCCCGTATGGGGTACAGGAAGCCAATTGGCTGCAAAACGGCATTGATATTCTGGAGATACTCAAAAACGCGGGGGCGGCGTTTCTCGCGCGGCACATAAGTTTTGAAGGACGCGCCGCCGTGGACAGCGTCAAAAAAGCCATTGATAAAAAAGGCTTTACGCTGGTTCACTTCATCTATCCCTGCGTGACCAACTTCGGCGGGGCGGCGCTGGGAAGCCGGGATCCCGCCAAATCCTACGACTGGATAAAAAGTCTGACCCGGCCGGACAGTCCGTTGTATATTAAGACCGGCGTGTTTCATGAAAGCGGCACAGACCGCCCGGAATTTGCGGAAACCCTGCGGGCGTTAACGGCAAAGGTGGGAAGCGGCCATGTCTGAACGTATTGAAATATTAATCAGCGGCTTTGGCGGGCAGGGCGTGGTAAAGGCCGGGCGGATCACCGGCGAGGCCTCCGTATTGCAGGGGCTGTTTACCACCATGCTGGTCAGCCACGGTACTGAAACCAGAGGCGGCTATGTCCGGACACAGGTAGTGCTGTCAGATGAGGAAATCGACAGCCCGGTGCTGGAAAGCCCCGCGATCTTCTGCGCGTTGTCCAAAGCGGCGTATCAGCGTTTTTTTCGCTCGGTGGATCAGGGGCTGATTGTGTATGACCCCGCCTATGTGCAGCCGGATTTGGGAAGCGGCATACGGCATTTGGCGCTGCCCGCGCGGGATTTGGCGGTCAGCCAGCTCGGCGGCGAATTGTTTGCCAATATGATCGTATACGGCAAGCTGATTGCGCTGCTTGACGGGAAAATATCAAAAGAAAACGCCCGGCAGGCGCTTCGGTCGGTGCTGACGCGAAAAACGGAAGAGAATCTTAAAGCTTTTGAGATCGGTTTTACGTACCGGTAAGGAGGTCAAATTGCTGTCGCTTAAAAATGTTTCCAAAAAATTTATCAACCGGAAAAAAGAATTCATACCGCTGGACGACGTCACCTTTGACGTGTATCATAATGAATTCCTGTGCCTGCTCGGACCTTCCGGCTGTGGAAAATCAACCATACTGAAATTGGTCTCCGGCTTGATTCAAAAAGATTCGGGCTCCATTACGCTTGAGGGCAGAGAAATAACCAAACCGGGCAGCGACCGCGGCATGGTCTTTCAGGATTACGCGCTTTTTCCGTGGCTGAATGTGGAGCATAATATCGCCCTTGGTCTTGAAATAACCGGCAAAAAGAGCAAAGCCGAAATCCGCGAAAAAGTTAAATGGGCGGTCTCGCTGGTTAATCTAACCGGCTTTGAAAAGCACCATCCCCACCAGCTTTCCGGCGGAATGAAGCAGCGGGTCGCCATTGCGCGGGTGCTCGTGATGGAGTCAAAAATCCTGCTGATGGATGAGCCCTTTGGAGCACTGGACGCCTTTACCCGGATGCAGTTGCAGGACGATCTGATAGCGTTATGCGAAAAACACCGTTTTACGATAGTGTTTGTCACTCATGACGTGGATGAGGCGGTATATCTCGCCGACCGGATTGTGGTCATGACTCCGCCGCCGGGAAAAGTTAAAGCCATTGTTGAGGTCCCGATGTCGCGGCCCCGTGTGCGGACTGCGGATGATTTTACGCATATACGCAATTTCGTTTTGGAGCAATACGGGTATAAGGATACCCGCAGGGTTGAATACCAGCTTTAGGGAAAACAATATGGTTGTTGACTTGTGGCAGTTACTGGAATCCCGGGTGAGCGAACATCCGGACAAGGCGTTTATTATCGAACCCGATACCGGCAACACGCTTACCTATGCACAGTTTGCGCAGGAAGTGCGCCGTTTCGCCGGTATATTACAGCACAACGGATTTCAGGCGGGCGACAAGTCGCTGCTGGTTTTGAGAAATGGCGTCCGCTTTGCGGTTGCTTTTTTTGCCGTTGTCATGCTTGACGGCGTCGCCGTGCCGGTTAATCCCGCCCTCAAACGCCAGGAGTTGGCGTATCTTCTGGAAGATTCCGAAAGCGCCTTCATCCTGACCAGCGAAGAATTTGCAAACGTGGCGGAAGAGTTTGCGCACAACCCCGTACAAACCGCGGCGGGAATCCGGATGTACCGTTTGGAACGGCAGCCGGAAAATGAAAACAGCGAGCCGCCTTTCGCGCTGCTGTTGTACACATCCGGAACAACCGGAAAACCCAAGGGCGTCATGCTGACGCAGGAGAATTTAATCGCCACCGCGTCATATATCCACGAGGCGCATGAGTTGACCGGGGACGATACCGTATTGTGCGTCCTGCCTTATTTTCACATTAACGGGCTGGTGGTTACGCTGATAACGCCGGTTTACGCGGGGCTTACCATCATTCTGCCGGAAAAATTCAGCGCTTCCGCTTTTTGGGGCTGGATCGATCGCTACCAGGCGGCGTGGTTCAGCGCAGTGCCCACCATTTATTCGTTTATACTGGATAAGCCAATTGATGAATATAATTTGTCATCATTGCAATTCGCCCGTTCCGCATCTTCCCCGCTGCCGGTGGCGGTCTTGCAGGAATTTGAGCGAAAAACCGGAGTCCCCATTATTGAATCCTTTGGCATTTCAGAGGGCGGCAGTCAAATTACGACTAACCCCAGACCGCCCAAAACCCGCAAGGCAGGTTCAGTCGGGCTTCCCTTTGGCAATGAAATGAGGGTGATAGATGAACACGGCGGTATTGCGCCCGCCCTGCAAACCGGCGAAGTTGTGGTGCGCGGCGCAAATATCGCGCGCGGGTATTATCGCAAGCCGGAAGAAACCAAGCGCAGCTTTGTCGACGGCTGGTTCCATACCGGCGACTTGGGGCATTTTGACGAGGACGGTTATCTCTATCTGGAGGGGCGCATCAAAGAACTTATCAACCGCGCGGGAGAAAAGTTTTCGCCCCAAGAAATTGATGAGGCGCTGTATAAGCTGCCGCAGGTTGAATTAGCGGCGGCGGTGGGCGTACCGCACCGTCTGTACGGCGAGGAGGTTGCCGCCTATGTCAAACTCAGGGACGGGCAGTCGATCACGGCGGAACAGATACGCTTTCATTGCCACAATGAACTGGCGGATTATAAAGTGCCCAAAGAAATTTTCTTCGTAGAAGACCTGCCCAGGGGCCCGAGCGGAAAGATTCAACGGTTGAAGCTGTTGGACATCTACGCGCAGCAGGGGATATAATTACGATCTTGAACCGCGAAGGGATCGAACCTTCGACCCGCAGATTAAGAGTCTGCTGCTCTACCAGCTGAGCTAGCGGTCCGTTGTTGGTACTGCGTTAAGCCTGCCATAAAGGGGGAAAAAGGTCAAGCGCCCCATCCCCCCTTAAAAAGTCTGTGCACTCTGTGGTACAATATGAACTGGAGGACACTCATGGAAATTGTGACATCAAAGGCGGCGCCGGCGGCGATAGGGCCTTATTCTCAGGCGATCATCAGGGACGGCATGGTGTTTACATCGGGACAGATTCCGCTGGTGCCGGAAACGGGCGAAATGGTTGACGGGGGTGTCAGGGAGCAGGCCGGGCAGGTCATCAGCAACCTGCAGGCGGTGTTGGCCGCCGCCGGCAGCGATCTTGCCCACGTTATCAAAACAACCTGTTTTTTAACCGATATGGGGAACTTCTCCGCATTTAATGAAGTATACGCCCAACATTTTACCGGCAAACCCGCCCGTTCCTGCGTGGCGGTTCTTGCCCTGCCCAAAGGCGCGCTGGTTGAAATAGAAGCGGTCGCGGTAACCGGGGAATAAGGAATGAAGATCGCCCTTGCCACCAGCGACGGCAAATTTGTCTCACGGCATTTCGGCAACACCCCGTACTTTGTGATTGCCGAAGCGGACAGCGAAAAGTGGACGTTCATTGAAAAAAGGGAAAACACGCCCGCCTGCCAGGGCAGTACGCAGCACAGCCACGAACGGTTTACCGAAAGCATACACATAATAGCTGACTGCGCCGTGGTCATATGCGCGTGTATCGGGGGCTTTGCCCAAAACGGCCTGCAGTCTATGGGAATTCAGCCGCTGGAAAAGGCGGGGTTTATTGAAGACCTTTTGGACGATTACGTTCAATATCTCGCCCAAAAAGATCGGGGGCGCCCACAACCGCCGCACCCCTGTTTTGACCATGAAGCGCACGGAAAATTCGCCCGTATTCATCTGCCGGTCAGCCCCGTCTGCAATATCAAGTGCCGCTTTTGCGAACGGAGCATCAATACGGATGAAGTGTGCCCGGGCGTATCGGCGGGGATATTGCAGCCGCAGCAGGCGGTAGAAACGCTCAAAAAAGCATTGGAACTGTGCCCCGAGTTGACGGTCATCGGCGTTGCGGGGCCGGGCGACTCGCTGGCAGACCATAACGCGATTGAAACATTCCGTCTGGCGGACAAAAATTTTCCCGGCCTGTCGAAATGCCTTTCAACTAACGGACTGGGCCTGCCGGACAAGATACCGGAACTGTCGGCGGTCAAACTGAAGTACATAACCGTTACCCTTAACGCCGTAGACCCCAAAATAGGTGAAAAAATAGTGTCGCACATTACCTTTAACGGTGAAACCATGACCGGAGAAAAGGCGGCACAAACGCTGATTTCCCGCCAGCTTGAGGGGATACGCAAAGCCGTTGAACTGGGTATGGATGTAAAAGTCAATACCGTATTGATACCGGGTATTAACGATGAACATATTGAAGCAATCGCCCAAACCGTTGCCGCATTGGGCGTCAAACGGCATAATATCATGCCGCTGATCCCGCGGGCGGAATTTGCCGGAATTGCCCCCCCCGATTGCGTCATGCTGGAAAAGGCGCGGGAAAAGGCCGGTTCATGGCTGCCGGTATTCCGTCATTGTACTCACTGCCGCGCCGATGCCTGCGGAATTCCGGGAAAAAATGATTTTTCGCGCGCATTGTACGAGGGAACCGCGAACTTTCGGTGCAATAATAACTGCGGGTAACCCCCTTGATAACCTATTAAACATAGGGTATTATCATGATGAGGGTGTCATGTGAAAGTATCGACCAAGGGCAGATACGCGCTGCGCATGCTGCTTGATTTGGCAGAGCGCAGAGGCGAAGGGTTCATTTCCCTGAAGGAAATCGCCGAAAGGCAAAATATCTCCAAGCAGTATCTGGAACAAATTGTTTCCCTGCTCAATACCTCAAATATGCTGCGTACCAACCGGGGGAAGCAGGGCGGGTATATGCTGGCAAAACAGCCGTCGGAATATACGGTGAGGGAGATTTTGCGTATTACCGAGGGCAGCCTCGCGCCGGTAACGTGCCTTGAGGAAGAGGTCAACCTGTGCGACAAGGCCACCTACTGTAAAACGCTGTCCATGTGGACAGGTCTGCAAAAAGTCATCAACGACTACCTGGACAGCGTGACATTGCAGGATATGGTGGAAGAATGTCAGGAAAGCGTCGATAATTGGGTAATCTAATAACCGCGAGAGTGGTGGAATTGGCAGACACGCCAGACTTAGGATCTGGTGCCGCAGGCATAAGGGTTCAAGTCCCTTCTCTCGCAGGATGTTGTTAATAAGGTTGATAATAAATGAGAACGGAATTTTTATATAAACCAAATACGCTGGTAGTTATCAATAAAGATAACGGCACATGGTATAAAAAAGGCGCTACGGGTAAAATCATTAAGTTTGATCACAGAAAAGACGGTAAAGAATATTGGATTGTTGAAATCAGGAACAGTCAATTTACCATTTGTGAAACCGATATGAGCGTGTATAGTAGAGATGCCAGAGAGATTTCAATATAGAATAATAAGGGTAAACATTTTTTTACGATTTAATTCGTTAAACAGTTTCCGGCGGGATTTGGCCCATTTTATGTCCCCGGCGGCTGGTTTTCGGCGTATTTGGGCAATCACTTCGCGGACAATTCTCTTGTCCTTTATTACCGTTGGCTCTACGGGTTTGACTTTGACGGCCATTTTGTTACCTCTATATTAAAGTATATCAAATATTTCGAATTGTGGCAATATGTGATTGAACGTCAGGAAAAATTACCGGTATTTATTGTTTCCCGCAAAAACCCCGCCGGAGCATTTACCCACTAATAGCGATATTATATTCGCCAAAAGGGTAGGAATTTGCATATTTTGGCTTGCTGATAAATGGCAAGGTGGGGGGTATGGCATAAAATGGCTTGACACTGCTGGTTTTTTGGGGTATTTTAGCTATAGCGAATGAAACCCCGCCTATGGGGGTGTTCGCTCAAAGTCTGAGAAGGGGGATTTCATGCACAAAACGCCTGTTTTTACTTTTATTACCCCCCCCCCCCCCCCCCCCC
>JGI24698J34947_10002009_pt1 | contig 10837 bp, 6 predicted proteins | sample TergutMp193P3_FD_34947 | JGI IMG/M metagenome (IMG submission 34947) | reverse complement strand
AATCATCATCACAGGAAAAAAAGCCAGTGAAACAATGCAAATGATGCCGATGAATTTCCATAAAAGCCTGTTGTTTTTGAAAGCCGCTTCCAGTTCCTGCTCCGCGCCCGTCCTGAGGTAACCGCGAATCTTTTCACCGAATCTATAGAGAAAAAGTGAAGGCAAAACCATGAAGACCCCCACTATGATACTAAACACCGCGATTATTATGAAAGAAACCGCTTCCATTATTCCACCAAACGGTTCAATGCCGGCAAAGGATCGGGTGAAAAACGGAACAAGGGTCAAAAACACAACTCCGGTCAGGATTGTAAAGCCTGCCCCGACAAAGCCCAGAACACCCACAAACCGGAGCCAGGGCGATGCCCCTTTCAGTTGAATCAGCATGGCTTCCGTAAGGCTTCCCTGTCCGGCCGGGGTATTGCCCGGATCAACTGCAGTTTCGGGGCTCTGATACGGATTGATGGTCTCCGGCATGATTTTCCTCGCTAAAAAGATATCTCTCTTCCCATATTATTCACAATTCCCCGGCTCGACAAGGGTTTACATTTTCACCCTGAAATGCTTAAATATTCGGGCAGATTTAATCATACCCGCCAAGATGGCTCAGTTGGCAGCGCGGCGCACTCGTAATGCGCAGGTCCCGGGTTCGATTCCCGGTCTTGGCTTATGAAAATTGGCGTCATAGGCGCGACCGGCAAGGCCGGAAGCCTCATAGCGAGGGAAGCGGCTGGCCGTGGGCACGCGGTAACGGCCATCATCAGGCCGGGCAGCGCCGGGAGGCTTGAACAGGCTTACACGGTTCTGGAGCGGGAAATCCACGACATTAAAGCCGCGGACCTCAAAGGCTTCGACGCGGTGGTAAACGCCTTCGGTACGTCGTTTTCCAAACCGGGCAACGAGTATGAGCACCAGACATCAATGGAATCCCTTATCCGCGAAATGGAAACAATACCGGAAGTGCGGCTGTTATGCGTAGGAGGGGCGTCCAGCCTTTGGACGGATGAATCCATGACCGAACGTGTGCTTGAGAGCATCCCCCTGGATTTCAGGCCTGGGCCGGAAAACCAGTTCAGGGCCTTTGAGAAACTCAAGGCCAGCAAGGTGAACTGGACCTACCTTAGCCCTCCGAAAAACTTCGATGCCGGCGGCGGACGCTCCGGAAAATACATGCAGGGCACTGACTTTGTCATCCTCAACACTTCAGGGGAAAGTTACGCCTCATACGCAGACTACGCGGTTGCGATGGTGGACGAGATAGAAAACAAGGCGCACGTAGGCCGGCGTTTCACCGTTGTCTCGGATTCGCCTTTTTTCCATGACGCCAAACGCCTCTACAGCATCGCGGCGTATCCTTTTTTCAGGGCGCTTGGTTATTTGGGCGTGTACACGAAAGCAGGCACGGACGATACTTACGGATCGCCTGAACTCTACTTCGGTTCGCGGCGCGGGTTGGCGCCGCCGGACGGCCATCTGATGGATTTCGCGCCCGCCTTCAACGGGAAAAAAACAGCCTGCGCCGTCCAGGCCAAAGCCACAGAGCTTACGATAAAAACACGGCACGGCAACCTTTACATCTGCTTCGGGGAACCCAACTTGCTCCTCATAAGGGGCGACAAGGGCATGGGGCTGCGGCTGCGAAGGTTTCCCGAGTCCCACAAGTTCTTTAAAGCCCGAGGCGAAAACGCCTGGGAGAGTATGCACGATTACCATAGTTGCGTAATATACCGGCTCCTAAAGGGGAAGGCGGAGGTGTACGCCCCCTGGTCATGGGAAGACCTAAACACCCCTCGTGTGGAGCTGATGATATATCCGGGCGAGGACGGAACCTTCCTCTTCGCGGTGGAAGAATTCCCGGGGGCGGGCCATGTGCGCGACAGCTACCCCGGCTATGAGGAATCACTGGAAAAAGCCGACGCCGAATGGAAGGCGTTTTTGGAAACCATACCCCACTTTCAAGCCCCCTTCGAGGAAGAGCGTGAAAAGGCCGCCTATGCTGTATGGTCGCACCTGGTAGGCCCGGCGGGGTTCATCAAGCGGCCCCTTATGTTCATGTTCTCCAACATGGCAGGCTCATCCTGGCAGCAGGCGCATAACGCCGTGGCCCTGAGCCGGTTCGATCTGAAAATTTCGACGGAGCTTCTGCTCAACCCTGTTGATCAGCAGAGTGAGGCCGGACAGTTCATGGATATATACAACGATACAAAGCTCTGGAGTTCCGCGTTAAAACCGCCGGTTCAGGGCTGGGCACTCAAGATACTCATGAAGAACCACGATCTTGCCAAAGAGATACCCCATGATAAACTGGAGACGCTATATCAGGGCATTACGAAATGGGGCCTCTGGTATTTTAAATACCGGGATGATGATCGCGACGGCATACCCCAGTATGACCACGGGGACGAAAGCGGAACCGACGACGGCTCGGGTTTCAGGATCAGCAATAAAATGGACACGCCGGATCTCATGGCGTACCTTGCATTGCTTTTCGAGGCGGCCGGGGATCTGGCGAAAACCCTGGGCAAAAGCCGGAACGAGGCTGACGAGTGGTACGGGCGTTCCAAAGATCTCATTGATAAACTGATCAAAAATTTCTGGGACGGCGAACGTTTCGTCCTCATGGTCGCGGGAACCCATGAGAAAATCAAAACCGATTCCTGCATCAACTACCTCCCCATCGTGCTTGGGAAACGGCTGCCGCAGGGGATCATCGACAAAATGGCGGCTGACCTCGCCGTGGAAGGCGATTTCCTCACGCCTTACGGGCTGGCCAGTGAGAAACTCTCCTCGGACGATTTCGCCCTGGGCGGTCACATGGCACGGGGCTACGTGCTGCCGTCTACAAATATGCTCATCTGCACCGGCCTTTTTGACGCGGGCAAACCGGAACTCGCCAAAAAGATAGCCGCCAGGTACTGCAGAACCATCAAGGACGGAGGCTTCATCATGCTTATAAATCCGTTCAGGGGAATTGCCGGAAGGCCCGGTGGGAGCTGGGCGGCCTGCGCTTATCTGATACTGGCGGATCTTCTAAGCTGGTAAGGAGGTGAACGATACAAGGCCCATAAGTCCAAGGGAGAATCTCCTTCTCGTTTACTCGCGCAAAAAACCCGCATGGATACCTCTCGGCTCCGACACTATGCTTTTCACCCCGAGGATCGATCCGGACAACGTCGCCCGCTGCTTCGTTTTCGAGGCAAACCCCCTGAAACCGGAAGAGATGACAGGAGGGCCTGATCGCCACGGCATCGAATGGGTGTATGTGCCGACTGCCCACGGATCAATGGTAAGGCCGGGGAATCCGATTTTGAAAAACGCCAACGATTGGGAAAGGGTTATCCGTTTCCCGGATGTGGACAGTTGGGATTGGGATGCGTCAAGTGAAGCGAACAAGGATTATGTGAAAACCGACCGCTTCATCACGATCACCATACTGACGGGTTTTTTTGAACGGCTCATCTCCTTTATGGATTTTGAAAACGCCGCAATCGCCTTGATCGACGAGGATCAGAAAACGGCCGTTCACGGGCTTTTTCAGGAACTCGCCAATCTGTACAATAGGATGATTGACAAGTATGTATGCGCGTATAAGCCGGACCTGTTGAGTTTCCACGATGACTGGGGGGCACAGAAGGCCCCTTTCTTCTCCCTCAAAACCGTGATGGAGATGATCGTCCCCTATATCAAGCAGGTTGTGGATCACTGCCACGAGGCGGGCGTCTTTTTCTCCCAACACTCTTGCGGCAAAAACGAGCTTTTGGTTCCGGCCTACATTGCCGCTGGGGCGGATGCATGGGGAGGCCAGTTGATAAACGACATGGAAAGCCTGTACGATTCTTACGGCGGCAGGATTATCCTTTCAATGCCAAGCGGGCTGAGGATTAAGGATGACGGCGTGGAGATCCTCTCAGGGCCGGAAGAAGCAGTCGAGTGCGCCAAAGCTTTCGCGGCGAAGTACGCGCCCCTTTACGGTGAAAAGCCTGTCCTCTGCAATGTTTTCAACGCGCCTGAAGTGTTCTGGGAGGCCCTCTACGCTGAAAGCAGGAAATATTTCGACTTTTAAGGACCATGCCATGAATAAACAGGAAACTTTAGGCCTACTGCGAAAGATACAGGCCGGGGAAATTTCCCCCGAAGACGCTTTAATGAAACTGTGCACGGAGCCCTTTGAGGATCTGGGTTACGCGAAACTCGACAACCACCGTGAATTACGGCAGGGTATTCCCGAAGTGATATACGGCGCGGGAAAAACGCCCGAACAGATAACGGGAATCGTAAACGCCATGCTTAATAAAGGACAGCGGTTGATTCTGGTAACCAGACTGGAGCGGGAGATCGCCGGGGCGGTAAAACAAAGCCTGCCCCTGCAATACCATGAAACGGCGCGGATTGGGATCATCGGAGATATACCGGAAAGCGACGGTATCGGGAAAATTGTAATCGCGACTGGCGGCACGAGCGATATGCCTGTTGCGGAAGAAGCCGCGCTCACGGCTGAGGCCCTCGGCAATTCGGTTGTCCGCCTATACGATGTAGGCGTCGCGGGACTGCACAGGCTGCTGTCAAGGCTTCAAGATATCATGGACGCCCAGGTAATCATCGCAATCGCGGGAATGGAAGGGGCGCTTGCCAGTGTGATAGGCGGATTGGTCGACTGCCCGGTTATCGGCGTTCCCACAAGCGTTGGTTACGGCGCTTCGTTTAACGGATTGTCGGCGCTGCTTGCCATGCTGAATTCCTGCGCGAGCGGCGTAAGCGTCGTTAATATTGACAACGGGTTCGGCGCGGGTTACCTCGCAAGCATGATAAACCACCAAAGGAAACATCATGAGACTTCGTTTCATGTTCGATTAGACAGTGCGGCTAGGTAGCCGCACAATTAGAGGTTAGTAATGAAGACGCTTTATCTTGAATGCGGCATGGGCGCCGCCGGAGACATGCTGATGGCGGCCCTGCTGGAGTTGCATGACGACCCGAAAGGGTTCATCGAAAAGCTGAACGGTATCGGTATCCCCGGCGTGGTTGTGAGCGCAGAAAAAACCGCAAAGTGCGGAATAACAGGAACGCACATTAAAGTTGCAGTTAACGGGGAGGAAGAAGGCGCGGACACGCACGGACACGAACATGAGCATCATCACGCGCACGGACACGAACATGAGCATTCGCATAACGGACATCATCATCATGATGAACATTCCCACGGCGGCTATCACGATATTGTGCATTTGATTGGCCATTTAAATATAACAGATAACGTAAAAAAGAACGCGCTCGCGGTTTACGCCCTGATTGCCGGTGCTGAAAGCCATGTGCACGGCGTACCGGTAACCCAAATCCACTTCCACGAAGTGGGGCAAATGGACGCCGTTGCCGATATTGCCGGCGTCTGCATGCTGATGGAGGAACTTGCGCCCGGCGTGGTTCTCTCTTCCCCGGTTAATACCGGCAGCGGCCATGTCCGCTGCGCCCACGGTATTCTGCCTGTTCCCGCTCCCGCCGCCGCCCATATTCTGCGGAACGTCCCGATATACAGCGACGAGACAAAAGGAGAGCTCTGTACTCCGACGGGAGCCGCGCTGTTAAAGCATTTTGTGAAGGGATTTCGCACGATGCCGGTAATCACCGTTGACAAGATCGGATACGGCATGGGGAAAAGGGATTTCGGGAAGGCAAATTGTGTCCGGGCCTTTTTTGGTGAAAGCGATTGCGCCAATGAGGAAGTTATCGAGCTTGTATGCAATCTGGACGATATGACACCGGAAGCCGTGGCATTCGTGCAGCAGATTTTGTTTGAGGAAGGCGCGCTTGACGTTTATACCGCGCCGATAGGAATGAAGAAAGGCCGTGTGGGCTTAAGCTTCACCTGTATGTGCCGCGTTGAAGATAAAGACAAAATGCTGTCGCTGATTTTCAGGCATACAACCACGCTTGGAGTAAGGGAATATTTAAGCCGAAGGTACACACTGCAGAAAGAGCAAACGGAAGTCCAGACGAAGTACGGCACGGTAAGAATCAAAACCGCCCGCGGGTTTGGGGTGGAAAAGTCAAAACCGGAGTACGAAGACATCGCAAAAATCGCACGTGAAAGAAACATATCGTTACAGGATATATTGAAAGAGATTGATTTGGTATAAGGAGAGGTTTTATTATGGATACAAACGCCAAATATGAAAAGCTTAAAGCTTACCTGTCCTCCCTCGGCAGCGTGGCGGTCGCGTTCTCAAGCGGGGTTGACTCGACGTTCTTGCTGAAAACAGCGCATGACGTTTTGGGCGATCGCACGATTGCCGTTACGGCGCGTTCCTGTTCTTTCCCCGAGCGCGAACTGAAAGAAGCCGTTGCGTTTTGCGAAAAGGAAAACATCCGGCACGTGATATGCGACTCGGAGGAATTGAACATTGAAGGCTTTTCCCAAAACCCGCTGAACCGCTGCTATTTGTGCAAGAACGAACTCTTCACAAAAATTTGGGCCATAGCACGTGAAAACGGCGTTGAGCACGTTGCCGAGGGATCCAACATGGACGATAATGGCGACTACCGCCCCGGCCTCGCGGCGGTCGCGGAGCAGGGCGTGAAAAGCCCCCTCCGTTACGCAGAACTTGCAAAAAAAGAGATTCGCGCCATTTCAAAAGAGATCGGCCTTCCGACATGGAACAAACAATCCTTCGCCTGCCTTTCATCCCGTTTCCCCTACGGCGAATCCATCACGCCTGAAAAACTGGGCATGGTGGACAAGGCTGAGCAGCTCCTTTTGGATATGGGGCTTAAGCAGGTGCGCGTCAGGCATCACGGCAATCTGGCGCGTATAGAGACCGACGAGGACGGTTTCATAATATTAACCGATTTGAAAAACAGAAAAGCGGTTCATGATCAGATAAAGCAGTACGGCTTTGCCTATGTAGCGATTGATCTATTGGGCTACAGGACCGGAAGCATGAACGAAACCATTGTCGTGTAAGCCAAAAAGGGGCTGTCCGATGGATGAAAGCCCTTTAATATTTGCTGTCGAATTTGTATAATGAGAATACCCTATGGAAAATATTCTTGATTCATTAAACTTAAGGCAGCGTGAAGCCGTCACGACAACGGAAGGGTTTCTGAGGATTGTCGCCGGTGCCGGTTCCGGGAAGACAAAGGCGTTGACCCACCGCTACGCCTACCTTGTCAAGGGCGCAGGTATTATGCCGCAGAACATACTGTGCGTCACCTTTACGAGCAAAGCGGCCGGCGAAATGCGGCGTCGTGTGCAATCGCTTATCGGGGACGGCTTCGATACTTCCCTGATAACGACATACCACGGTTTTTGTGTACGCGTTTTACGTAGTGATATTGAGAAACTTTTTTTCCCCAACAACTTCCTGATACTTGATACCACCGACCAAAAGAAGATACTGGAGAGCATCTATGACGAGCTTGAATTGAAGCTGGATCATTTAAGCTTTCAGAAAATAATGGCGCAAATTGAAAAAAGAAAAGAGGAACTGACTTATATAGAGAGCCTTGTTGACCCAAAGGCCGTATTCGATAATGGCGGTAAAGAATTTGACGATACTATTTTCCGTATGTATTTACAGCGGCAAAAAAAATTATTCGGCCTTGATTTCAATGATTTAATAAATTTTACTTTCTACCTTTTTGAAAAGCATAGAAATATCATGCTCAAATGGCAGGAACAGCTTCATTATATACAGGTTGACGAATTCCAGGACTCGAGCGACAGGGAAATGCGTCTATTGGATATGCTGTCCGATGCAAATAAAAACCTGTTTGTCGTCGGCGACCCGGATCAGAATATTTACGAATGGAGGGGGGCTCGGGTAGAGATCCTTGTCAATTTTGATGAAAACCACGCCGCCACACAAACCGTCGTCATGGATCAAAATTACAGGTCAACACCACAGATTTTGGCAGTGGCTAACAGCCTGATAAGCAAAAATAGTATCCGTATCAAGAAGAACCTGTTCACACAAAACCCGGGCGGCTCCGCCGTAATACACCGTCACGCGAAAGACGAAAAAGCCGAAGCCTCCTGGATTGTCTCGGGGATAAAAAAATCCGTTAAACTGGGCGGACGAAAATACAGCGATTTCGCGATTCTGTACCGTGCGGGCTTCCTCTCACGGTATCCCGAACAGGCTTTGCTTGATGAAAATGTCCCATACAGAATATGGGGAGGCGTCAGATTCTATGACCGGATGGAGGTACGTGACGCGCTTGCGTATTTGCGGATGGTGGCCTATCAGGATGACCTATCCCTCTCAAGAATCATCAACGTCCCCAGACGGAAGATAGGGAAGACACGGCTTACGTATCTGCGCTCCTGCGCGGAGGCGGAGGGTACAAGCCTGTATGACGCGCTGCTCAGGCATAGAAGTGAAGAACAATTTATGAACACCGGTGCGGAAGAGTTCATAGACCTGATAAAAGAATTCCGGAATAAATCATTGCAGCCCTCGGATCTCATGCAGCAGTTGCTGGAAAAATCGGGGTATGAACGCTACATCCGCGAAAACGGAGATATGGAACGCCTGGATAACCTCGCGGAACTCTATAAGGCTGTGACTGAATACGAAAACTCTTTCGGTGAAAATGTGACGCTGGAAGATTACCTGAACTATGTAGTTATGCGTTACGACGAGGAAGAACGCGAGGAGAACCGTGACTGCGTACAGCTTATGACCATACATGCCGCCAAGGGCCTGGAATTCCCGTGTGTTTTTATTATAGGCATGACAGAAGGGATTTTTCCGTCGTACCGTTCTATCGAAGAAAGAAAGCAGATGGGACTGGAAGAGGAACGCCGACTCTGCTTCGTGGCGATTACAAGGGCAAAGGAACGCCTCTTTCTCACCGAACCGGAGGGTTTAGGCATCACAGGAAGCAAAAAACTGCCGTCGCGTTTTCTGTTTGACATTGACGAAGGTTTATATGAAAGGTCAGGCGTAATACCGGAGGAGATAATGGCGGAATTACGCAAAACAAAGGCCGCATCCGCCGGTAATGAAGGGAAAGATATCCTCCCGGCGGGAGCCGGCGTAAACCATGCCATTTTCGGCAGCGGGGAAGTAAAGTCCGTAAATAAAGAAAAGGGTGTCTATAATATACTGTTTTATCAAATGAACAAAATAAAACCCATCAGTATGGATTATGACTTTTCCACCGGTACAAAGGCTCAAATTATTCCTGTTTCCGTGCCGGCTAAAAAAGAAAATCGTCAATCCGATGATGAAATAAAACATGAAGCAGAGGTAGTAGAAGTGGAGGTTGAAGAAGTTGAAATAGTAGAAGCAGAAGACGAAGAAGAAGCGGAAGAAATAGTAGAAATTCCCCAGAATGAGCTTACCCAGGATCCGAACGAAAAAAATCTGTGGAAACGTTCGGATGTTCCGCATACCGGATGGATATGCGTGGATCTGATAGACCTGGGCAACCCAACCGGCGTATGCGAAATGTGCGGATACCAGATTATCCGTTATGTGCACGTGATGAAGCATCCGGCTTATCCCGGCAGAATCGGGGCAGGCTGTGTCTGCGCCGGCAGGATGGAGGGTGATTCTGTAAGGGCCACGTTAAGGGAACGTGATTACAAGAACCTGCTAAACCGCAGGAAGACTTTTTTAACGCGCAAATGGAAAAAAAGCACAAAAGGTAATTTGTATATAAATTATATGAATAAAAACGTTGTCCTCTTGCAAAGCAAATTTAAAACGGGTCATTGGAGATTTTCAATAGACGGAAAAATGTCGGAGAAGGAGTATTCGTCGCTGGAAGAGGCAAAACTGGCCGCTTTTGACGCTGCGAATAAAAATACAAAAAAATAAGGCCGGAGAACAAATCTTACTTATCCTCCACTTGCCGGGAGACCCGAAGTAATTTATCCTGTAATCATGGAAAACAAAAATATCGCGGAACGTACCACGAGAACCGAATGGTTCCGCCATGATCGCTTCGGCATGTTTATACACTGGGGTCTTTACGCCATCCCCGCCCGTGGGGAATGGGTGAGGAGTGTGGAGCGTATTCCCCAGGAAGACTACATGAAATACTTCGGCGAATTTTCTGCCAAAGAGTACAATCCACGCGAATGGGCGCGCCTCGCGAAAAAAGCTGGAATGAAGTACGCGGTTCTCACGGCAAAGCACCACGACGGCTTCTGCCTCTGGGATACCAAGCTGACGGATTTCAAGGCGACCAATACCCCAGCCGGGCGCGACCTTGTGAGGGAGTATCTTGATGCCTTCCGCGACGAGGGCTTGCGGGTAGGGCTTTACTTCTCCATCATCGACTGGCGGCACCCTGATTTTCCCCATTTCGGCGACCGCCAGCACCCCATGCGGGACAACGCCGAATACGGCAATGAGAACCGGGACTTTGGGCGCTACCTTGACTTCATGCACGGCCAGGTTCGGGAACTTCTGACCGGCTACGGCAAGCTGGACATCATGTGGTTTGATTTTTCCTATGGGGACATGAGCGGCGCAAAATGGAAGGCCAAGGAGCTGATCGACATGGTGAGGACCATCCAGCCCCATATCATCATTGACAACCGCCTCGAAGGTTCGGGCGAGCATTCGGGGACCATACTTACGACTAACCCCTCGGATTATGCCGGGGACTTTGCCTGCCCCGAGCAGATGATCCCGCCACGCGGCATTGTCAATGAAGCGGGAGAGCCTGTTCCCTGGGAAGCCTGCATCACGCTGAACAACCACTGGGGCTACTGCGCGGGGGACAAGCACTGGAAGAGCGCGAAGATGGTGATCCGCATGCTCACCGAGTGCGTTTCCAAAAACGGGAACCTCCTCCTCAACGTGGGGCCCGACGCGAAGGGCCGCAT
>JGI24698J34947_10002008_pt1 | contig 10840 bp, 11 predicted proteins | sample TergutMp193P3_FD_34947 | JGI IMG/M metagenome (IMG submission 34947) | reverse complement strand
GGCAAAGTCAGCATGCAGCGCTGCTTTCCGGTTCAAAACCGCGAGTACGGCATTGCTGATATCCCTGGAGCGAAACGCGGTTTTGAACCGGAAACGCTATAGCTCAGGTGTCAGCAACTATGTCTCAAAATTGTTGACACGTACCGTGCGGATGAATCTATGCGTTGATCTTTGCCCTGCACCATTCACTATAGGAACCCACGTACAGATACGCCCCCTCCAGCCCGGCCTGGTGTAGGGCCAGTAGGGTCAGACACGCCGCCATTCCGCTTCCACATGACGCTATTACGCGGTTTGGGGAAATGTCGCTCAGGACTTTCAGATACATTTTTCTCAGCTCTTCGGGCTTCCTTAAAAAATCACTATCCAGGTTTTCTTGAAAAAATATGTTTTTGCTGCCTGGAATGCGCCCTGCGACAGGGTCCATGAGTTCAACCTCGCCCCGCCATCTCTCTGGAGCGCGGGAATCCAGCAATATCCAATCGGGGGCGCTACGCAGTGTTTTGACCATCTCTATATCAGCCGTTGGGAGCAGCCACTCTGTGAATTTGAAACTGGACGGTTCAGGCGCAGGCGCGTCTTCGTTAATCGTGAGGCGCTCCCTAACGGCGGCGCCCCATCCGCCATCCAGCACGGCGGCCTGTACGCCTGAAGCCGTGAGCATCCACCAGGCCCTGGCCGCTCCTTCGGCGCCTGAGGCGTCGTCGTAAGCTACAACAAAACTGTCGGTTTGGATTCCCCAGGCGCATAATTGTCTTTCCCAATTTTCAGCTTTTGGGAGCGGGTGGCGCCCGCCTCTTGCCGGGTCATGTCCCGGGTCTGATGCGGCGCTCAGCGTGGATTCTATGTCGGCGTGGAGCGCGCCGTCTATATGGCAAAAGTCATAGTCGTCAAAGGGACGGCAATCTAACAAAATAACGCCATGCGGTTTATTTAGCCGCGTATTTAATAGGTCTTGGGGGGATATGACGGCGGAGGGTCTGCCTGTATAGGTTTGCATTTCCCTCGCTAATACCTGTATTGTTCCGATTTATAGGGGCCGTCAACGCTGACGCCTATATACTTTGCCTGCTCCGGGTTCAGCCTGGTCAGTCTGGCGTTGAGGGTCTTCAACTGGAGCCGCGCTACGTGTTCGTCCAAATGCTTCGGCAGTGTATAAACGCCGATTGGATAAGCGCCTGTGTCCCGCTTAGACCAAAGCTCAATTTGGGCTAAGGTCTGGTTGGCAAAGCTGCTGCTCATCACGTAGCTGGGGTGGCCCGTGGCGCAGCCCAGGTTTACCAGGCGGCCCTTGGCCAATAGTATTATGCGTTTGCCGTCGGGGAAGATCACGTGGTCAACCTGAGGCTTGATTTCTTCCCACTTGCAATGTTTTTCAAGGCTGGCTACGTTAATCTCGCTGTCGAAGTGGCCGATGTTGCAGACGATGGCCTGATGCTTCATGGCCTTCATGTGCTCAAATTCAATAACGCGGCAATTGCCCGTGGCTGTGACAAAAATGTCGGCTAAGGGCGCGGCCTCTTCCATGGTAACTACGCGGTAGCCTTGCATCGCCGCTTGCAGGGCGCAGATTGGGTCTATTTCTGTTACCCAGACATGGGCGCTCAGGGCGCTCAACGCCTGGGCGCAGCCTTTACCTACATCGCCGTAACCGCACACAACGGCTATCTTGCCGGCGACCATGACGTCTGTGGCGCGCTTGATGCCATCCACCAGAGATTCCCTGCATCCGTATAGGTTATCGAACTTGCTCTTGGTGACGCTGTCGTTGACATTTATGGCGGGAACCTTTAATTCGCCCGCCTTAGCCATTTCGTAAAGGCGATGGACTCCCGTTGTGGTTTCTTCCGTGATGCCCTTGATACCGGAGAGCTGGCGCGAATACCAGGTTGGGTCTGTTTTGAGGCGGTTTTTGATAGACGCGTACAGCACGGTTGCTTCTTCGCTGTCAGGGTTATCCAGTACGTGTATGTCTTTTTCGGCCTTTGCGCCTAAATGCAACAGGAGCGTGGCGTCTCCCCCGTCGTCCAGTATCATGTTGGCGCCGTCTTTAAAATCAAAAATTTTGTGCGTGAAGCTCCAATATTCCTCAAGGGTTTCGCCCTTAAAGGCAAAGACGGGCGCGCCAGTCTGGACGATGGCGGCGGCGGCGTGATCCTGCGTGCTGTAAATGTTGCAACTGGCCCACCTGACTTCAGCGCCCAGCGCCTTTAGCGTTTCAATCAGAACGGCTGTCTGAATCGTCATGTGAAGGCTGCCGGCAATCCGCGTTCCCTTTAATGGCTGTTTGGCGGCGTATTCTTCGCGCATGGCCACCAGGGCCGGCATTTCGGATTCTGCTATCGTGATTTCTTTTCTTCCCCATGGGGCCAGCGATATGTCGCTGATAACAAAGTCCTGGCCTTGGTTTTGTATTGGCATTGGTTCCCCCTTGTGATTTTATTGGGTCGCCTTGTACTGGGCGATGATGTCGTCAACGGAGCCTGTGTCCGTGCTTGCGATGACGGTGGTATTAAAAATGTTATCCTGAGTAGCGACATTGCGTTTTTCAAAAACATCTATGCCTGAATCTGGTTCTTCCTCTTTGATCTTGAAAATTTCCAGCAAGCGGTCAAGAGACTGGCGAAACTGCTTTAGCATTAAAACAATTTTTTCAACTTTTTGCCGCGTGATGTCCTGAAACTGAAGAATGTTAAGAATTTCAAAAGCCTCGTCTGAAACAGTTCTGAGCAAGGTTTGCCCATTTGCTAAATCCACCGGCTTTGGTTTGGGGGCTACCTGGAATTCATAAACATATTCCAATATCTCCTGGGCCACTTTTGTATGGCTTTCGCCATTTTTGGCGCGCTCCAAAAAGCCGGATATGCCGTTTAGCAGCTGTTCCTGGCCTGCATTGTTTTCATCATTGTATTTTTGAATTTCATCGAAAAAGCGGCTGGCGTCATCCGCCGTTGCCATTAGCGTATCCAGCCTGTTCATGACGTTTTGCGTGGCCTCTTCTGTATCGGCTGTGATGGCGTCGAGCTGGGCGGCGAGTTCCGGCACCTTTGTACTCTGGTCTTTCACCGAGGCGTCGAGTTGCTGAAGGTTGGCCAGCGTTTGATTGAACGTCTTGACCAGTATGCCGAGTTCGCCCTTAGCCTGTATGTCAATGTATTGATAAACGCGGCCGTTCATCATGTCAACGGCGGCCTGGGAGAGGCGCGCCAGGCCGGATTCGCCTTCCTGCTGAATTTCTAAGCGGATTTGCTGTATTGATTCTAGGATTTTGTCGAACCTGGCGTTCAGCGCCTCGTTTCTTTCACGAAACTCGCGTAAAAGAGCGTCTGGGCTTGGGCGATCATTTTCGCTTTGGAGTTCATCTAACGCCATGTTCGGTTGTTCCATGATTTACTCCGATTATGTTCCAAAGGGTCAGACTGAAACGGCGCTACAAGCCGAAAAAAATAAAAATTCTTCAATGCGTTCTTCATCAACTATGTCAGAATAACTTGTTTTCAGTCTTGATGGAAGCATGTCAATGCCTAAAATTTAACAAGGGGTAATTTTACGCCCTTTTTTATTTATCGAAGTATTTGAGCAAATCTATAGCTTTTTTTAAAACAAGGCTCATTGGCTAAAGTTATCAGGCTCTTTGATTGCCATCAGCATCTCCCGAACGGCTTGCTCCATGCCGACAAGGACAGACCGGGCAACTATGCTGTGGCCGATATTGAGTTCCATGATTTCTGAAATAGAAGCGATTGCCCCCACGTTTCGCAGGTTTAATCCGTGTCCGGCCAGTACGCCTAATTCCAGGCGCCGCGCTAAACGGCAGTTTTCTTTTAGCGCGGCGAGCAGCGGATCGGGGCTTGTCGTGAGCGGGAGTTCGGCGTATGGGCCGGTATTAAATTCCACAGCGTCCGCTTCCAGCTTGGCGGCTGTTTTGACCTGCTCCGCTACGGCGTCAACAAAAATACTCACGCGAATTTCTGCGGCGTGGTAGTCGCGTATTATCTGCTTCAGGTGAGACTGGAGAAAAGCTACGTCAAGGCCGCCTTGCGTCGTGAGTTCTTCCCTGGTTTCGGGCACCAGCGTGACCCACAGGGGCCGCATAGAGACCACTGTTTCCAGCGCCTCCGGAGTCGCCGCGCACTCGACGTTGAGCGGAACGGACAACATCTCTTTGAGCAGCCGGACGTCTCTCTCCTGAATATGGCGGCGATCCTGGCGCAAGTGAACGGTAATACTGTGAGCGCCAGCGCTTTGTGCTATCAGCGCCGCCGTTACCGGTTCAGGCTCACGCCCTCCCCGCGCCTGGCGCAACGTGGCAACGTGATCAATATTTACACCCAGACGCATTGCGATGGTCCCCCGTAAAAAACGCTCTGTTTACTAAGATTATAGCTAAATGAGGGAATAGGGAATAGGGAAGGGGGGGGCGAGGGGCGAGGGGTCAGAGAATAGGGAANGGGGGGGCGGGGAATAGTGTGAATGGCGACGCCGCCAAAGGGGCGGCAGCGATAATTATTGGCCTGCCGAGGCAGACCAATAAGTCAAGATAAAAGCCCCAAACGCCTAAAGGCTCTAGGAAAAGGCGCGCCGCTATGCAGGATAACATCATTTGACCGACCCCTCATCCCTCATCCCTGAAATCCTCCCTGGCCGCCGCTGTCAGGCGCTCCAGCGCCTGTTCAACCTGCCATTGTTCTCTGGCTTCGGCCATCAGGCGGAGCAGGGGTTCGGTACCAGACCATCTTATTACCAGACGCAATGAATCTCCGTACTCTTGCGCCGCCTCTTTGATAGCGCGTTGCAGGGCGGGGCACAGATCTAGTTCTTTGCGCGAGCGCGCCCTGATATTGACAAGTTTTAAGGGCCATGGGGTAAAGCGCCAATCCCAGCGATGTTCAGGCGGTCTTTGGACTAAAATCCTCAAAACAGCCAGAGCCGTCGCCAGGCCGTCGCCCGTCGGACCTACATGGCGCTGGATCAGGTGTCCAGATGCCTCGGCGGCTAAATCCCAGCCTGTGTTGTCCAATTCACGAACCATGTACTTGTCGCCAACGGGCGTGCGAATAAATGGAATGTCCGATTCCTTCAGGGCTTGCTCCAGACCGCCGTTGGACATGACGGTGCCGATTACGCCTGGAGGCTTATTGCCGCGCTGTTTTAGCTCCAGGGCCAATAGTATCAGCATTTGATCGCCATCCACAACATCGCCCCTATCGTCCAGAATCAGGCAACGGTCGCCATCTCCGTCAAAGGCCACGCCCGCGGCGGCGCCAAGGGCAAGCGTTTGTTTTCGCAGGGCGTCTAGATTGGTGGAGCCAACGCCTACGTTGATGCGCTCGCCATCTGGCGGAACGCCAAGCCATTGGACTGCCCCTTTAAAAAGCCTGGCGGCCCATGGAGCGGTTGCTCCAAAGGCGCAATCCATGACAACGGGAAACGAGTCGGGTATCAGCATTTCGCCTAGGCGGGCCACGTATTTTTCCATGGCCTCCGGTTGGATTAACAGGTCAAGGTCTTCTTGTCGCAAGGCGGAGGCTTCGATATTGGCGGCTGAAATGGCGTCAAAGGCTGATTCTATGGCCTGTTCAATTTCTTCAGGCAACTTTGAGCCTCTGGAGTCAAAGCCCTTCAAGCCGTTGTCTTCAGGCGGGTTATGGCTGGCGCTCAGGACAAGCCCCCAGGCGTTTGCCTGGCGCGAAGCAATCCAGGCCACGGCTGGAGTGGGAACAACGCCCAGCAGGGTTGTTTTGATTTCAAAGCCAAAACCAGACAAAAAGGCTTGCAACAAGGTCCTACAACTTGTCCGGCCATCCCATCCGATCACCATAGTTTTAATGCCATTGGCCTTTGCCGCAGAGGCCCACGCGCCGCCCCATTTAAGCATGTCTTCAACAGACAGGGGCGCTTCAAAGGCGCGGCCCCTTATGCCGTCTGTGCCAAAATATTTGAGCGTCATGTTATTTTTTTCTCCGGGCGTTTGTCTTGTGGAGCGGAGCAGTTTTTCGGCTATAGGGCGGGAGGGGTTTGACTTGGTCTCCATCTGTAAAACTCAATATCCAGATTACCGTTGTCGTCAACCGCTATGCCTTCGTCTCTCAACAGGGCTATCTGCTCCATGGCTTCTAACTCCCTGCCTTTGCTTGGCACGTATCCATTTGTGTTTACAACGCGCTGCCATGGAATATCGTTTCCCAGTGGAAGCCCATGCAGCACCCACCCCACTTGCCTGGCGGCGCGCGGGTAGCCCGCCATCATGGCAACCTGACCATATGAAACCAACTTTCCCAGCGGCACTAAAGCCACGATTTCTAAAATAGAGTCGCGGAATCTCTTTGTTTGGCGCTGGAACGGCTGTTGAGCAGAACTCTGTTTGCGTCTGGGCTTCATCTATACCAAGTTGCCCGCAATCAGGATTGAATGCAAGCCGGCATAATTCCCTGTCCTCTGACCCCTGAAAAAAAACCTTGACTTAATATCATTTTCACGATACAATTTTTATTCTGCGTTTTAGTACGCGGGGCTGACGCGGTTTGAAGCGTTGGTTTGATTACATTGATTTATCCGGTTTGGAGCTTAATCATGAATACTTATTTCCCAAAAGCCAAAGAGATTGAACGCAAGTGGTACATCGTTGACGCTACCAATGTCCCCGTTGGCCGCCTGAGCACCGTTGTCGCCGAGGTGCTGATGGGCAAGAAAAAACCTTCATGGACGCCTTTTCTTGATACCGGCGATCACGTTGTCGTAATAAACGCCGAAAAGGTTGTCCTGACAGGCAATAAGCCAACTCAAAAATTCTATAGGCGCGTCACATCCCAGCCCGGCAGCATGAAGCAAGTTCGCGCCGATAAGATGATGCAGACATTTCCTGCAAGGGTCATTGAGCAAGCCATAAAGTGCATGTTGCCAAAGGGCCCTCTGGGCCGCCAGTTCTATCGCAAGCTCAAGGTTTATGCCGGTCCTGACCACTCGCACCAGGCCCAGCAGCCTGAAGTTTTGGATATCCAACCCTAATAATACATTTTGAGGCAAACATCATGACGATTACTCAGCACTATGGGACAGGACGCCGCAAGACGAGCGTCGCCCGCGTCTTTTTGCGTCCCGGCACGGGCGAGGTCAAGGTAAACGGCCGCACGCTTGAAAACTACTTTCCCAACGCGGTGCTGCGCATGGTGGTTCATCAGCCGCTCACGCTCTCCGAAATGACTGGCAAGTTCGACATGTTGGTAACGGTATGCGGCGGCGGTCCCGCCGGACAGGCCTCTGCTATACGCATGGGCGTATCCCGCGCCCTTCTCGCCTATAACGAGGAGTTAAAGTCCTTGCTGCGCCGCTCCGGCCTGATGACGCGCGACCCGCGGATGAAAGAGCGCAAAAAGCCGGGCCTCATGGGCGCGCGCCGCAGGTTCCAGTTCAGCAAGCGTTAATTCCCGCTTTTGTTTTTTTTCGGGGAGGCTGAGGCCAACCCTTTAATGTGTAATTACGGCCCCCAGGCTACGAATACGGCGTCGCAAGCGTTCCAAAGCGGATACGGCTTCGCAAGCGTTCCAGGTTGCGGATACGGCTTCGCAAAGCGTTTCAGGTTGCGGATACGGCGTCGCAAAGCGTTCCAGGGGGCGATTCGGGCGGCAGAGCGCCAGAGCATCAAATCCGCCTTTTATCCCAAACGCGCGCTCTAGCGCGATTTTTGAGGAGGCCGTGATGGCTGCGATTCAAATGAAAGAACTGCTGGAGGCAGGCGTACACTTTGGCCACCAGACAAAGAGGTGGAACCCAAAGATGAAGCCCTATATCTTTGGCGCCAGAAACAGCATCTACATTATTGACCTGCAAAAGACGCTGCGTCTTTGGAATCAGGCGACAAACTTTCTCACGAAGGCGGCCAGCGAGGGTAAGTCTTTCATGTTTGTGGGCACCAAGTCCCAGGCTCAGGAGTTAATAGCTGAGCAGGCGCAGCGATGCGGGGCGCACTTTGTCAACAACCGCTGGCTTGGCGGAATGCTGACCAACTTTTCCACCATTAAAAAGAGCCTGGACAAACTAAAGGAAATCGAAGCCACTCTGGCCGATCAGGCCCGGACGGTGCAGTTATCCAAAAAGGAAATTCTTTCCCTCAACCGCTCTAAAACCAAGCTGGAAGCGTCTTTTATAGGCATTCGCGAAATGCGTCATGTCCCGGACGTTCTTTTTGTCATTGACCCTAACCACGAAGACATTGCCGTTTCAGAGGCATACAAGCTAGGCGTCAAAATAGTGGCAATCGTTGATACCAACTGCGATCCCGACAAAATTGACTATATAATTCCCGGCAACGACGACGCGATAAGATCCATCCTGCTCTTCTCCGAGCGCGTTGCCGATTCTATCCTGGAAGGCCGCCAGGCGTTCACGGATAAAAAGGAAAACGACGAGATGAAGGCGATGATGGCCGAAAAGGTCAACGAAGGCGCGGAAAGCTAAACACGGACAAGCATTTTTAGGTATTACAAGGAGATTCAAAATGGCATTCACGGCACTCGACGTAAAAGCTCTCAGAGATAAAACAGGACTGGGCATGGCCGACTGCAAAAAGGCGCTGGAAGAAAACGATGGCGACATGGAAAAAGCTGTTGACTGGCTCCGCAAAAAAGGCCTTGCCGCCAGCGCCAAAAAGGCGGGGCGCATTGCCGCCGAAGGCGTTGTTGACGCCTACATTCACCCCGGAGGCCGTATCGGCGTTTTGATAGAGCTAAACTGTGAAACGGACTTTGTCGCTAAAACCGACGCTTTCAAACAATTGGTGCGCGAGGTGGCCATGCACTGCGCCGCCCACGACCCCCAGCCCGTCTTCGTCAGCCGGAATGAGGTTACGCAGGAGTTTATCGAAAAAGAAAAGGAAATAGCCCGCGCCCAGGCCGAAGCCACGGGCAAGCCCGCAAAGATAATAGAAAAAATTGTCGAGGGCAAGCTAAATTCCATTTACAAAGACAACTGCCTGCTAGAGCAGCAATTTGTAATAAACCCCGACCTCACCGTTGAACAGTACATATCTCAAAAGACAGCCGAAATAGGCGAAAAATTAGCCGTGCGCCGCTTCGTCAAGTGGATAATGGGCGAGGGTCTGGAAAAGCGCAAAGATGATTTTGCGGCTGAGGTAGCTGCGCAGATGGGAAGTTAGTCAGGGTCAATCAAGCGGATAAGGCTTCGCAAGCGTTCCAAGCTGCGGATACGGCTTCGCAAGCGTTCCGCTTCAATGCAGCATGTTGCTTCTCAAAGTTGAATGGCTATAACTTCAAGACTTACAACATTCTCTACGCTCTCCCGCAGGACTAGTATGCGCCGCCTCCCGCTGGGGCATCGCTTTTGGCGTATCGTCACCAGCGGTTTGTCGGTCTGGCAGAAAAGCTCCCTGAAATACGCGGGGCTGTAGCCCATTATTTTTGCGGCTTCTTTAACGCTTATCCATTCGTTCATGGTTTTCCTTTACCCAATTAAAAAGCCCTATACCGGGCAGCGATTTAGTTCCCATAGCGTATACAACCGCGTCGCCCTTGTCGGGGCTTCGCCCGAGGCGTTTGATTAAATCCTCCTTGCCTTCAACCTGGACGCCTCTGGCCGTCAACTTCCAGGCAGGGGCGCAAAGGTCGCTGAACAACTCCCTGTCAGGCGGCAGGCATATATCCAGGCCGCTTGCGGGATCAAGAGCCTCCCTGGCCTTCCACCAAAGTTCCGCCCGCAGGTTGACAAAGCCTAGTTCCCCGCTTTTGTCAGTGGCCGCGCTTCTCTCGGCGCCGTTGATGGGCGCCGCCTTATCTGTAATATTTCTGAGATGGTCATAAACGCTAGTGCCTACGCCCACTACGTCAACGTTGATAACTGCCTTGTCCCGCCTGTGCTTCAAAACAAGAGCGGCCACGGCAGGCCCGTCCGGCGTGCTGGCGCCGGGGTACGTTTGCAACTCGTCAATCCAGGCGCCGTATCGCATGGCGATAACGGTCTTGTCGCTGCCGCCCCTGGCCACGTCAACGCCCATGGCGGTCATTGGCGCGCAAGGGCGCTTTGATTGTTCCCAGCGCTCCTGAGCCATTTTCACCCAACTGCCTGGGATAACCTGATATGGATTATCTTCCCGCCCCTTCGTAAAATCGCCGTAGAGCAATTTAGAGCGCAGAGGCTCGGGCAGCGCCTGAAGGCGCGATATGTATCCGGCCTTGATGAGATATGGGTTATCCTGCACCTGGGCGGGAATAAACGTCCTGGAGCGCGGCGTTATAAGCTCGCCCTTACTTTCAAACGGCGTTCCGTCCAGAATTTCCACATCCCTGCCGTCAATGGTGGTAAACCAGCGAAGCTCCCCGGGTTTGGCCGGATTGGGATGCGCAGGGTCGAGCCATGGACCCCAGTAGTTAATCACCCAATCCCCATCCGCTGAACAGGGCGGGTTGCCTGTTGCTATAACGCGGCAGCGCTGACCCTCAATCGCGCTCCTGTTCCAGCCCGTCACAAAGCGGAACATGCTCTCGGTAAATTCTGTTATCTCATCAAAGCCGTAAAAATCATGAGCCTGGCCCTGGTAGTCGGCCTTGTTTTTGTCGTGCTGAATAGAAGCAAACCTTATCTGGCGGCCATCCTCAAACTTCCAGCGGCGCAGGCTCTCGTTGTAGCAGGCAGGGGCATAAATTGCCTTAGTTCGCTCAACAATAGCGCTTAAAGAGGGAAACACGCGCCTGAAAATGATTGAGCGATGGTGCTCCCGCCGCGATACGCCCAGCAGCAGATCGGTTTTACCGCCCCCCGCCGCGCCCCCATAGAGAAGCTCGTCGGCTGCGGAGAAATAAGCCGTTGTCTGAGGCCCCGGCAGGGG
>JGI24698J34947_10002007_pt1 | contig 10843 bp, 5 predicted proteins | sample TergutMp193P3_FD_34947 | JGI IMG/M metagenome (IMG submission 34947) | reverse complement strand
TATCGCCTCTATCGTGATCTTTTCGGCGTCTTGCAGGCGCAGGGATAACACATAGCCGCGCAGGAGCAGTTCAATGGGGTCTCCCATCGGCGCGGCCTTCTTAACGGTTACCGTTGTTCCGGGGGTTATACCCATCTCCAGAAGCCGCCGTCTGAGCGCCTTCTCGCCGCCTACCGCTGCAACGGTGCCGCTTGTGCCTATGGGCAGGTCTTTTAAGGTCATATTATCCTCAATTCCTGCGGTTAGACACGACTAACCGCAGGGCAAAAAATAAAGTTAGTTATAACTAACTATAGACAGGTTAGCCTATCCTAACTGGTTTGTCAAGCGGTTTTGAAAGATTTTTTTCGAAATTTTAACCACGGAGTACACGGAGTTTCACGGAGAATTTATATTTTTTATTCCTCCGTGTCCTCCGTGGTTTTTTCTTCTTTTCGGTTTAATCGGGCATGGCCTGGAAGCGTTCGCGGACTTTCTGCAGCAGGGCCAGTTCGCGGGTTATTATCTTGCGGTAGTCAAGTTCGCCGTTTTCGATGCGCAGGGCTTCGTCTTCCCAGAATTGGACTTTGGGTAAAATGATGAAGTAAAAGCGTCTTTCGCGGGCTTTTTGGGCCCATTCTGAGGCGGCGTCCCAGTAATACAGGGCGGTGCGGTAGCAGGTTTCGGCGGTTTCAAGGCTTTCCAGGTTCTGCTTTTTCCAGGGGGCGTTGTAGAAATAGGCCTTCCGCTTGTTCCACTTGTTGCCCAAAAAGAGGTACTGCTCAATCAATTTCAGGTTGATGTGCATATTGAACAGGTAGCGGTATTTTTCATACTGGGTCTCGTTTTCAATGAGGGCGAGGGCGTACAGGGGGTTGCAAAAATCGGCCTGCATCGCCTTTTCAAGCCAGTAGATATTTTCCATGGTATCGTCGGGGTACTGGATATGGTGCAGGTGGTACAGGCGATAATACTGTTCCTTGTAGGTGACAAAATAGGCGTTCAGCGGCATAAGCGCGGAAAAGAGAACAATGCTTAAAACACCTATTTTAATCGATTTCAAAGCGCCTCCACCAATTAATTAACCACGGAGTACACGGAGTTTCACGGAGGAAAAAACGATTTCGTACCAAAAACTCCGTGAAACTCCGCGTCCTCCGTGGTTATCTTTAATTTATTCCTCTACCTCAGTATCGGCATTTTTGACAGCTCTCTCCATACCTCCGCGGTGACCTTTTCAACACGCTGCGACGCGTCGATGATCTCCACGCGGGCGCCGCCCTCGCGGTATGCGCCGAGCAGGGCGTGGTAGCGCTCCCGGACCTTTTTTTGGAACTCAAGGCGCTCGTAAATTTCCAGCGAGGGGCGGCTGCTCAGCCGTTCCAGGGCGATGTGGGGGTCAAGATCGAAAAAAAGGAGCAGTTCGGGGGCGGGAAAGGGCGCATTCAGGCTGCGGGGGAGCTCTTCACCGCATTCTATACCCTGATAAACCAGCGAAGAGGGGACAAAGCGGTCGCATACGACCAATTCTCCCCGCTTACAGCGTTCGGCAATGCCGTTTGGGGCGAATAAATGCTCCCCGCGGTCGGCGGCAAAGAGCCGCGCGAGGGTATCGGGGTGCAGGGGCGGGTCGTTTTTCAGCGCGGTGCGGATCAGGCGGCCGATAGCGCCCGAAGTTGGCTCGGCGGTGGGGAAAAAAGCCGGGCCGTGCGGGCGGGAACGGGCGAGTTGCTCCCCCAGCAGGGCAAGCTGGGTGCTGGTTCCGCTGCCGTCGCCCCCTTCAAATACGGCAAAATTGGCAAGTATTTCCATGTATAGTGTTAAAATACCGTACTTTTGTGTAATGAGCAATATGATTTGGTGTTTAAAATGTGGTATAATAATAAAGTAAGGAAAAAAAGTGGCGGGAAAGACCATTCCGTTTCGATTATATGCCCAAATTCTCATTTTTTCAGGCTTGGTTGCCCTGGGCGCGCTGATTTTAATGCCGATACAGCGGGCCATACAGGGGGGGATGATGGGCGTCCGCGACGACCTCATCACCCGGCTGGAACAGCAGATAGGCCGTAAAATCCGGTACTCTTCGATCAGCCCCTCGCTGTTTGGCTCTTTTGATGTGCGCAATGTCCGTATCATGGGCGATGACGAACATCCGGTGCTGACCATGTCCCGTTTCAGCGTCGCCTATTCGCTGCTGGACCTGCTGCGGGGAAGGGTGCAGGCGATTCACACGATACGGATTGACGCGCCGTTTGTCGATCTCAATACCACGCGCGATCATGATCTGATAGAACTGCTGAAAAACCTGAACAACGGGGAAGGCGGTTCGCAACAGGGTGTTGCCGCGCAGTTTCCCGAAAAACTGATGGTGCGCGTGCGTAACGGTAAGTGCCTGATTCTTGACGGCCGTGACCGGTTTGGACTTGATGCGCTGAATCTGAATGTCGAAATTGCCGGCAGCCGGATGATCATTGACGGCAGGTGGGACATCGGCGTTACGATAGACACGCTGATCGGGGAGCCGGTGAGCATGTACGCGACGACGAGGGTCAGTGGTTCATGCCGAACCGATATGAAAGAGGGCGAAGCCGTTTTGAGCATCCCCGCCATTACCGGAGACGTGATCAGCGCGAGCCCCATTGCCTTTGGCTTCGCGCTGGAGGACAATGTGCTGCGCGTGGGAAAAATGCCGGACAATCTTTCGTTTGATTTTTCCCTCGCCTATTGGCTTAACGACGGAAAGATAGCCGCCCAGCTTGAGTGTACCGGTTTCAGGCTGGGTGAATTGTTCGCTTTTTCGGGAGGGCTCCAAAGCGCCAGCCAGCTTTTGGATATTGCCAGTTCCGGCGAAGCGTATTTTGAGCGGGGGGATGACGGCAGCCTCGGCTATGCGGTGAATCTGGCGGGCAGGGTGATGGATAGCCGTATCCCGCGGCCCCAGTCCAGGGTGGCGTCCTATGAGATAAACGTTGCGGGTAACGAGCAGTACGCCCACGTTAACACCCTGCGCTTTTCCTTTCCCGCGGTACAGGAAGGGGCGGATGCGTTCTTCTTTGGCAATATCGGTTTTAACGGCGTTGTCGCGCTGAATCCCGTCGGCCCCGAGGGTATCCTCTCGTTGGGTAATTTCAGCCGCTCCGGCAAGGACGTCGTGAATGCCGATATCGTCATCAATACCCGCGAGGGCGAGATCACGGTAACGTGCGATGCCCTGCATTGGGGGCAGGACAGAGTAAGCGCCTTCAGCGCGCTGCTGCAGCCCGCGGAAAGCGATGTGGGTTTTACCGTTTCCGCATGGGGTTCCGAGAACGGATCGTTATCGCTGAAAGGGAACGTTCATTCACCCTCACGGCGTGTGGAGGCGTTCCTCCGTCTGGATTCGTTTGCGGCGGGCGATCTTGCCGGCATGACGCTGCCTTTTACCAAAAATGTATCGGTACCGGCCCCCCTCAAAGGGATGCTGGACGGTACGCTTATCACCACGGAAATCGCCTTTGCCACGGATTTTGCGCACATTGCGTATAACGCCCCCCGCTTTGTGCTTTCCAACAGGGCGGGCAGGGGGTTCACGGCGGTTGCGCTTCTGTCGGGCACGGAACGCTATTTTGAACTGAACGGGAGCCGTTTTACCTGGGGAGAGGATACGCTGTTATTGACGGGAAAAGCGGAGTTCGGCGATTCGGCGGATCTGCGGTTTTCAATCAACACGTACTACCGCGGCCTTGATTACTATGTTGAGGGAGAGATGCTCGAAGGAAAATCGGTGAGCATTCAGGGATCATATGACCTCAATGTCAATCTGAGGGCGGCTGGCTCAGGCTATACCGGTTCCATGCGCGCCGATCATTTTCCGGTGCCGTTTTTGGGGCATCCGGCTTACTGTTCCTTTGCGGCGCGGCTTCGCTATGATTCCGGCGCCTCATGGTCGATGAATCTGGAGCGGTTTGAAGTGACCGATATCGCCGGCCCGGCAGGGCTTGCGCAGCTGCGGGTCTCCGGCAGCGCGAACCAGAACGGGGTAGACCTTCCCGTGCTCTATTACCGTGACGCGCTGGGGCCGCTGAACGGCAAGGCGGGCGTTTCCTGGGAGGCGGGTTACTCCGCCATTAACGGCACGGCGATTATGGGAGACGGCGGCGAGAACTATCAGGCGGGATGCTCTTTTGTGGACAACCGGTATAACCTGGTCTTTTCCGGCTCGTCAATGCGGCTTGACCGCGCCTTTCGCGGGGTAAAAGCCACGGCCAACGGAGACGTGCGCCTGTCGTGGGATTCAGCCGCGTCTTTCCGCGCCGAGTGTAACCTGTATTCGGTTACCGGTAAATTATACAACCAGGAATTTGGGGCGGCGGCCCATGTCGTGCTGGAAGATGAGGATTTGTCCGCGCGGGGAACGTTCAGTTTTGGCGATCTGCAGGGGGAAATTTCCTATCTGCTGGTCGACGGTGAAGAGGGGATGGTTGAAACCCTGGCGGCAATACAGGGGCTGGCCGGAAACAAGCCAATCGAGGGCAGCCTGCTGCTGACCGCCGCTTTTAAGCCCCTGCAATCGTGGTTTAACATTAAAGAGATACTCAATTCCGTAAGCGGCAGGGTTCATGTCGACCGCTACCGGTACGGCATCGGGGGGCAGGCGCAGGTCTTTGACATCGATTTTTCCCGCTCAGGCGGCGCCTTTGCGGTATCGGGCGGCCCCCGCAACATGATTCGTTTCAGAATGGATCAGGACGGCAGTTTTTACGGGGGCCTTTCCAGCCCGTTCCCCGTGCGCGGGACGATCACCGGCACCATTGATCAGCGGACCATCAACGCCGCGTGCACCGACCTGTATGTTGATATGGGGGAGTTATTCGATCTGCTGCCGGCGGAAAGCCCGCAATTGTACCTTACCGGCGGTTATGTGAACGCCGCGGTGGATATCAGGGGTTCGCTTACCGACCCTGAATTTTTTGGTTCCGCACGGGCTACCAGTTTGCGGGTAAAGATACCCGGTTTTGTCAGGGAGGAACTGCGCCCCATTCCCTTTAACGTAGTCATCGACGGGAATGAAATTCGCTTTGGCCCGGTCGCCGTGGCCGTAGGCGGCGGGGCGGGTACGGTCAGCGCGTTGTTCTTCTTTGACCGCTGGATACCCAATACGTTCAGCATAGACATCGCCGTTCCCCGTGAAACGCCCGTTCCCTATGGTTTTGACATCGGCGGGTTCGTAGCCCGGGGCGACGCCGCCGGCAAACTCAATGTGTCCATGGAGAATCTGACGTTTGACGTTTCAGGCGATCTGTACGCCAACAATACGGAGATGGGCATTAACCATGAGGAGATGGGCGGCCCCGGCAACGCGGCCTTCACCAAGGCAAAAATTCCCTTTGTCGTCGATTTGACCGTCAGCACCGGGCCGGTGGCGGAATTCATCTACCCCAGTTCGCGGTTCCCCATTCTCAGGGCAAATCCCGATATGGGGACGCGGCTCCGTGTCACCGTCGATTCTCTGGCGCAGCAGTATTCCCTGGTCAGCGATATCAGAATCCGCAGCGGGGAGATTTTTTATTTTGAACGGAGTTTTTATATCCGTTCGGGTCTGTTGATGTTCCGGGAGAATGAACTCCATTTCGCCCCCCGCCTGACCGCCCGCGCCGAAGTACGCGACCGGACGGATGACGGGCCGGTAACTATTTCCATGATTGTCGACAACGCGCCCCTGCTTTCCTTCACCGCCCGCTTTGAATCGACGCCGCCGCTTTCCCAAATGGAAATTCTCACGCTTTTGGGGCAGAATATAGCCGGTTCGCAGCTTGCCGGAAACACCGATGCCGCGCAGCGGGCGTTCCTCAACTCAAGCACCGATCTTTTTGCCCAGTTTATGATGGTGCGGCGGCTTGAGCAGTATGTGCGCAACTTTACGCGGCTTGATATGTTCAGCGTGCGGACGCAGGTTCTGCAGAATTTAATGTTTACGGGGGCCGAGCGGCTCATGCAGACGCCGGTTGACAGAACTGCCAGTGTAGGTAACTATTTGGATAATACAACTGTTTTTGGTGGTAAGTACATAGGGCAGGATATGTTCATCCAGGGGATGCTGTCCATGCGTTATGACGCGAATAAGAGCGGGAATATCGCTTTTGCGCCCGATTTTGGCGTTGAACTGCAAAACCCCCTGTTCAGCATACGCTGGGATTTTAACCCGGCGCACCCTGAGAACTGGTATATTAGCGATAATTCGATTACTCTGACGAGGACTTTTTCATTTTAGGAGTTTTAATGCGCTTCCGTTTGTGTTTGGTAAGGTTGGTTCTTTTTACGCTTGTGTTATGCTATGGAGCCGCGGGGGGGAGTGCCCAACAGCGGGAAGAATGGTATCAGGGAAAACCCATTAAGGATATTGTTTTTACGGGGCTGCGCCATGTAAAAGCCTCCGAACTGGAAGGGTTGATGGAGCCGTACAAAGGTATGCCCTTTGACGACGCCATATTCTGGGAGATTCAGGGCAAGCTGTACGCCCTTGAGTATTTTGAACTTATCAACCCCAGCGCCGTGCCCGCGGATTTTACCCGCAACGAGGTCATTCTCCGTTTTGCCGTTACCGAGCGTCCCACGGTGAGCAGAATCAATTTTACCGGCAATTCCGGCGTGCGGCGGAACGAACTGCTGGATACGGTCACGATCAAGGTTAACGACGTGATCAATCAGACGAAAATTAACGTTGATGAGCAGGCTATCATCAATAAGTATCTTGAAAAAGGATACCCGGACGTCAAAGTAAGAACGGAAACCCAGGCGTCGGGCGATTCCAACATCATCCTCTTTTTTCATATTACCGAAGGCGAAAAAGTCGCCATTGAGGAATTCCGCTTTGAGGGCAACAGCATTTTTTCCACCAGGACGCTCAGGGGCCAGCTCTCCCTGAAGAGTAAAAACATTATCAATGCCGGCGCTTTTCAGGAAGCGAAACTCATTGCCGACCGCGCCGCCATTACCCAATACTACCACGACCGGGGCTACATTGACGCCGCGGTGCTTGACGTAACCAGAGAGATAAACCGGGACGCCAAGGGGAACAACAACCTCATCCTGACCTTCAGAATTTCCGAGGGAAGGTTGTACACCTTTGACGGCGTTACCTTTGAGGGGAACCTGATATTTTCTACCGAGCAGCTTTCCGCGCTGATACGATCCAAAACGGGCGAGACGATCAATGCCCGCCGGCTGGAAGCGGACCTGCAGCGTGTTTCGGATTTGTATTACGAAAACGGCTACATTTTTAACTCAATCGGGAGGGAAGAACGGCGGGACCCTGTCGCCGGTCTGGTGTCCTATCATATCTCCATTGTTGAGCGGGGCAGGGCGCATATTGAAAATATTATCGTTAGGGGTAATGAAAAAACAAAAACCCATGTCATACTGCGGGAAATACCGCTGGAACCGGGGGACGTGTTTTCCAAAACCAAGGTAATGGAGGCATGGCGCAATTTAATGAACCTCCAGTATTTTACCGCGGTCGCCCCCGAAACCCCGCCGGGCAGCGCCGACAGCCTCATGGACCTGGTGTTTGTCGTTGAAGAGCAGCCCACGACCGACCTCCAGTTCGGCGTTACCTTTTCCGGCAGCGCCGATCCGGAGACCTTCCCCATTTCCGGTCTGATAAAATGGAACGACCGTAACTTCCGGGGCTCGGGCAACCAGCTCGGCGCGGAGGTCAATGGTTCGCCCGACACCGGCAACCTGACGCTGAACTACAACCACCGCTGGATATTGGGTCTGCCCCTCTCCGGCGGCTTTGACTTTACCGTGCAGGGGGCAAAACGCAAGGCGGCAATGAACAACAGCGCGCCCTTTTTCAACGGCGATGAGACGTTCGCCTTTCCCGACGGGTTTGCTTCACGGGGTGAGTATGATCTTGCCGGCAGGCTGCCCTCGCAGGAATTTCTCATGGACTACCAGCAATGGTATTTTTCGCTGGGGTTTTCCACCGGCTACCGCTGGCTTACCCCGGTGGGTAACCTGTCCCTGGGCGGCGGCATCAGGACCGGTCTGATACTCAACTCCTACGATGAAAGCATCTACCGCCCCTTTGATCCCGCGCTGCGGGAAGGCAACAACCGGCTGACGCCCAAGAATTCGATATGGTCAACGCTGTCCCTTGATCAGCGGGACCTGTACTACGATCCGTCGTCGGGGTATTATGTGTATGAACGTTTTGGTATTTACGGACTGCTCGGAGAAGACAGGGAACGGGGAGAGCGGGAACACTATTTACGCAACGACAACAAGGCGGAGTATTATATTACCCTGTTCAATCTTCCGGTAACGGAAAAGTGGAACTTCAAATCGGTGTTGGCGTTTCATGCGGGGCTGTCGTTTATTTTCAGGCAGCCGGGCAGGGATGTGGGCAGCCTGACGCCCACCGTGGAAGAAGCCAACCGGCTGTCCGTTGACGGCATGTTTATCGGCAGGGGCTGGAGCGGCGAATACCGCGTCAAAGGGCTTACCCTGCTGGAAAGCTGGGCGGAACTGCGCTTCCCCATCGTACAGGGCATTCTGGCCTTTGACTTTTTCTTTGACGCCGCCGGTGTGGAAGGAAGCGAAGGAATGCAGGGCTACTATTTCGGGATAAACAGCGCCGGAAAACGGAACTTTACGATAGATAATATGCGGTTCAGTTTTGGCGGCGGCCTGCGTTTTACCATACCCCAGTTTCCCTTCCGCTTTAGCCTGGCAAAACGCTTTAGAACGGTAGACGGAGGACAATTTGCCTGGGAGCCGGGAACTATTTTCCGGGACGTCAACAACCCCAATTCCGGTATTGATCCGGTTATTTCATTTGCCATTGCGTATTGAGGAGTGAAGAATGAAAAAGATCATTTTATTTTTATTTTTTGCGTGCTGCCTTACCGCATCGGTTTTTTCTCAGCAGCTTACGCGGTTTGCCGTTGTTGATCTTCCCAAGGTCTACTCCGCTTTTTTCCGTGACTCCCGCGCCGTGCGGGAATTTGAGGAACGCAGCGCCCGGGTTCAGACCGAAATCGACCGGATGACCAAAGAGATTCAGGAATTACGGTCAAAACACGCGGATTTGGTTCTGGCCGGCGATCAGACCCAGGCTTTAAGATTGGAAAATGAAATAAACCGCAAATCGGATTTTTTACGGGAATATTATGCGACCAAAACCGCCGAGCTGGAAGACCAGCGGAAAAAACTTTCCCAGTCCGGCAGCTTTTTGGAGCAGGTGTACGGCGAGATACGCTTCATTGCCGAAAGCGAAGGCTACAGTATGGTGCTTAATCTCAAGGAGAATAAAGACATTCTCTGGTACAGCCCCACGGTTGACATCACCGACAAGCTGATTCAAAACCTGCTTGAAAAATCCCGGCGGTAACAGCATAATGAATAAGCTATGGGCGAAACCGCTTCCAGCCCTATGCTGGATCAATACCGCAGAATAAAACGGGACCATCAGGGAGACGTTCTCTTTTTCAGACTGGGCGATTTCTATGAGATGTTCGCCGAGGACGCCCTTGAAATTTCCGCGCTGTTGAATTTGACGCTGACCAGCCGCAACGGGCTGCCCATGTGCGGCGTCCCCTACCACGCGGCGCGTTCGTATATTGCGCGGCTGCTGAAACACGGAAAAAAAATCGCCATTTGCGAGCAGGTTTCCGAGCCGGGCAAGGGCCAGAAGATCATTGACCGGCAGGTGGTGGAGATTATCACCCCGGGAACCACCGTCGATGAAGATTACCTTGACCGGGGAAGCGCCAACTATCTGGCGGCGTTGGCCGCCACGGCAACGGCAACGGGCGATTTCCTCTCCTTTGCCTATATCGATCTTTCCGCCGGCGGCTTTTACGCGACCTCCTTCCCCCTTGACAATTCGTCCGAGCGTCTGCGCCAGGAACTTGAACGCCTGCAGGTGCAGGAAATGATTGTGCAAGAATCTTTGCTGGAAGAAAATGCACCCATTGCGCACATTCTGGCGGATCGCACGACGCTGGTACTGAACCGCTGGGCCGACTGGCTCTTTGACCGCGAGAAGGCGCGCCAGCGGCTCCAGCGGCAATTTGGCCTTCCCACCCTCAAAGGTTTCGGGCTGGACGAGGACAGCCCGGAACTGCTGGCTTCCGCCGCAATTCTTGATTACGTTGACGATACCGCAAAAAGCCTGCTTCCCCACATCCGGTCTATCGCCGTGTATCAGGACAGCGAATTTGTGGGGATAGACGAATCGAGCCTGCGCAATCTGGAACTGGTGCGCAATTTGCGCGACGGCAGCGTCCGCTTTTCCCTGCTGGAGATCATCGACGAAACGCGCAGCGCCATGGGCAGGCGCCTGCTCAAGTGGCGGCTGCTGCACCCGTTACGCGACATTAGCCGCATACAGGCGCGGCTCGCTATGGTAGAAACCCTGTACCGCGATCAGGGCAGCCTGAACACCCTGCGCGAACTCTTGGGCAGAATGCCCGATCTTGAACGCCTGTGCGCGCGGCTGGCCATGGACAAGGCGCACGGCAAGGATATGCTGTCGATTAAAAACGCCCTGGTGTGCTGCAAGGGCGTCAAGGAACTGCGGGACGCCCTGAACATTCACTGCGAATCGGACGCTCATATTGCGCCTAACGATGCGGCCTTTACCCGGCTCATGGAACTCAAAGACCTGCTTGAGCGGGGCATCTGCGACGATCCGTCGATACTGTTAACCGAGGGCAATTTGATCCGCGCCGGCTACAGTCCCGATCTGGATTCCCTGTTGAAACTGCGGGATTCAGGCAGGCAGCTTTTGGAAGAGTATCTTGAAGAAGAAAAATTATTAACCGGAATTCCCACTTTGAAAATACGGTACAACCGCCTCATCGGCTATTTTTTTGAAGTG
>JGI24698J34947_10002006_pt1 | contig 10845 bp, 11 predicted proteins | sample TergutMp193P3_FD_34947 | JGI IMG/M metagenome (IMG submission 34947) | reverse complement strand
AAGCGTATATGAAATTGGCAGAAGAAGTTTTGGAGGTTGCAAATGGGTAAAAAACTAGGAATAGGATTCGGCCAAATTTTGAGCGACCACACTGCAAATATTGAAAGCATTACAACGGAAAAAGCAGGTGGCGTAACAAAAATTTCCCTTAGCTTGGTAGATGCAAACCCTTATCAGCCTCGCAAGGTTTTTAACGAAGAATCTTTACAGGAACTTGCGGAGAGCATAAAACAGCATGGAATTTTGGAACCGGTTTTGCTCAGAAAAAATGTTGGACGCTATCAAATTGTAAGCGGTGAACGCAGGGTGAGGGCAGCAAAAAAAGTAGGTTTAAATGAAATTGAAGCTAGGGTTTTTGATTTGCTCTCCGATAAAACAATGGCGGAATGGGCGATTATAGAAAACATCCAGCGCGAAGACCTGGACCCTATAGAAGCGGCAAATGCTTACCAGCAACTTTTGGAATCCCACGGCTACACCCACGAAGACTTGGCCTCTAAGCTCAATAAATCCAGAACGGCGGTTACCAATTCGCTTCGCTTGCTAAAACTACCGGAACAGGTAAAAAAATGGATTGGCGAAGGCAAGCTCTCGGCTACGGTGGCTCGCTCGCTGCTTTCTCCAAATATTAGCGACCCGGTAAAGGCGGCAAGAGAGATTATTGAAAAAGGGCTTTCCGCCAGAGATGCGGAAATTCTTGCCCAAGAACCGAAAAAGAAAAAGAAGCCGAAGGTGGCAGCTTCCGGCACAAGGGACCCGGATATGCAGAATTTTTTGAACACTCTGCAAAATATTTTTGGAACAAAAGTTGTGTGTAGAAGCTCAAAAAAAAACCCTCAAAAAGGCCTTTTGATAATAACTTATTCATCTTATGACGATTTAACCCGCATCCAACAGGCTGTAATATGAATAAACTATACACCATACAGATAATTCCGGAAAACTCGACAAAAATACGCACATACCGTATTAATAGGGTTTGGCTCAAGCTATTTGCTTGGCTTGTATGCATAATAGCCATTTTGCTTGGCATATTCATATGGAAATTCACAGAAATAAATATGCAACTGGCAAACTCGTGGAAGCTCAAATCCGATAATGAATGGCTCATGGGGCGGCATAACGAATACGAAGCGGCACTTTCCGACCTTGATTCAATTTATGCCATAGAGACCCAAATACAGAATATTTTGGAAACCTATCTGGAAAACGATTCAAATAAGATTCGTTCTATTTTAGACAATAACCGCCTTATACATATATCTTCCAAAAAGGCCCAGTTAGATACGGATTTTGAAGCCGAAATAAGCCTGAACAAGCAGAATTTAGATGTTTTTCCGAATATGCTTCCTGTTATGGGAGGGGTTATAAGCCAGCATTATTCGGAAGAGCATAAAGCGGTGGACTTTGCAGCCGCCATGAATGAGCCGGTTTATTCCACCGCAAGCGGCAAGGTTATTTTTGCCGGCGACAAAGGGGACTTGGGGTTTACGGTTGAGATAGACCACGGCGGAATTATAACCCGTTATGCGCATTTGGCTAGATTCACCCCCGCAACCAAACAAGGGGTTTTTCTGCGCAAGGGAGAGATAATCGGTTTTGTAGGCAATACGGGGAATTCTAACGGTGCTCATTTGCATTATGAGATTATTTACAACGGAAACAATGTAAATCCGGAAAGTTATTTTTAAAATATTTTCTATATTATCCCTTAACTTTGAATTTTTAGAGGTTTTACATGGCAAATAGATCCAGTGGCGAGCTTACTCACTTGAGTTCCTCTACGATTATAGAGGGCGACATAAAGTTGGATAACGACATTCGCATTGCAGGCTCTGTTGTAGGTACAATAGACACAAAAGGTGCGTTGATAGTTGAACAAACCGGCAAAATAAAGGGCGAAATAAAAGCTAGCTCTGCAACCGTTGCCGGCAGAATTCAAGGCAATATAGAATGTGACGGCTTAATGACATTGGAAAGCCGTTCTTGCTTTGTAGGCGACATAAAAACCCGCCAAATCGTGATAAACGAAAGTGCGGAGTTTCAGGGAAATTGTGCCATGCCCATTAGCGAGGCCAGTTAAAAAGGCTAAATGCTTCAGTAACACTTTTCTCCGATTCGGGTGTTAAAGGAGTATGAACCAGACCTTAAATGCGGAGCAACTTTACATACGCTATGCGCCAATGGTGCTAAGGCGGTGCAAAAGGTTGCTCGGCGATGAAAGCTCGGCGGCAGATATTGCCCAGGAGGTTTTTATCAAGGTTTGGGAAAAACGCAACTCCCTGAACGATGACTATCCGTCCAGCCTTTTGTGGCGAATGGCTACAAACATGTGCCTGAACTACATAAGAGACAGAAAACGCAGAGGAGAAAACATAAGCTGTGATGCAAAGCTTATGCAAATATCCTGTGCGGAGGACATTGAACATGAGGCGGGAAACAGAGACCTTTTAAACCGTCTTTTCAAGAGGCAGCCGGAAAGCAGCAGAACCATAGCGGTTTTGCACTTTATAGACGGCATGACCCTTGAAGAGGTGGCAAAGGAGGTGAAAATGTCTGTTCCGGGGGTTCGCAAAAGACTTCGTGCTCTTAAAAACACCCTGATTGAATTGGAGGCTCTATGACCCCGCAGAATTGGAAAGTTGAACGTTACTTGCTTGGGGAACTTCCCGAAAGCGAAATGGCTGCCCTCAAAGCTCTGGAAAGCGAAAATGCCGGGTTTCGCTCTCAGGTTGAACAGTTGAAAGAGAGCAATGAAAAATTGCTCGCAAAATATCCGGCAAAGCGAACTGCGGAAAAAATGCACGCTAATCTCCGCAAATTTGCGGTGATTGAGCAAAAGAACAGATGGCGCATATATCTTTCCGCCTGTGCAGCCTTGGTAATGGCTGCAACCGTGCTGATAACCGTGCTACCGGATTCCCATGTGCCTGACAATTTCATTGCTATGAACGAATATGAAACCAGAATAAAAGGATTAAAAGCGGGTTTGGAAATTTGGCGTAAAACAGCGGAATCCACCGAAAAACTGGCTGACAACAGCGAAGTGAATGCAGGTGATTTATTGCAAATGCGCTACACCGCAGAAAAAAAATGCTACGGGGTTATTTTGAGCATGGACGGCAACGGAACCTTGACCGTGCATCTTTCCGGCAACAACGGCAAGGCGGCGGAGCTTGAAGCGGGGAAAATAGTTTCTTTGGAAAATGCCTACGAACTTGACAATGCCCCAAAATTTGAAACCTTTTACCTGATTACGGATACAACGGAATTTGCTTTGGCACCCATCGCAGAAAATCTTCTGCACGGCAAACTGCCCAAGGATTTGCAGGTTTCGCAGATTACGTTGAGGAAGAAATAAAGCTCGTTGAAAATATCCTGTGGCTAAGGGTCTTGAAATTCGGGAAGAGTTTCTGTATCTTTGCCCCGTACAACTCGCTTGCAACCCGGCTGTCCAGCAACAGCAAAGTTTGCTTTTTGCCTGAACGCAAAATTGCGGAATAAACCCTGCGCAAAGTGAGAGAAGTTTCCGGCATTGTCACAAACATAAAGCCATTTTTGTTTTGCTCTTTTAAAATTTCCATCCGCTTGGAAAGAACCGGGTCGGTCATGTCCGGGAAGGGGAGCCGAGAGATTACTATAAGGGTGTTTTCCGGCAATTCCATTTCTTCCAAGGATTTTAGTTCGTCGGGAGTGCCAACCAAAACATTGCCGGCTTCGCTTGAGAAAAAACCGGACAAATTGAAGAAACTGCCGTCTGCTCCTTGGAAAAAGCAGGTTTTGCCTTGCAAGGCTTCGTTTTTTTCCACTTCCGCGCGAAGTTTGGAAATAGAAGACATATCGCTGAAAATAAGGGTGTTGCTTTTATTTTTGGAAATAATTTCACACAGAGTTTTTATCAGCTCTTCCGAAAATTTTTCTTCAATTGGCTTTGGCAAAAATTCCGCCGCAAATACTTCGGGATGCTCTTCCGGGTCTTTGGCTGCGAAAATTCTTGTTCTTGCGTTTTTTCCAAACAACGCCAAACGGTTAATCAAATAGTCAAATTGCCCGTTTATGCTGATGGTATCGGAAGTGAAAAATGCGGATTTTAAATTCGGATAAAGTGATTTGCTCCATTTTGCAGAAGCGTTTACGGGTTCTGCGTTAAATGTGAGCTGGAGTGGGTTGGAGGGGCTGTCCACCCAGTACACAAATTCATCGTGTGAGGCAGCGAAAAGGAATGTGAGGTCGCTTGAAATTTTTCTTATGTCGGAGGCGAACTGCATACAGTCCTTTGTTTTGCCTGTTTCGTTTTGAGCGTGAAATTCCGAGCCTGTTTGTTCTATAATTTCCAGCAAGGTTCTCAGGGAATTTTGTGCCGCTTCTGGAGAAATTCCTGTTTCCGAAGACAAATTTTGAGTGTAGGCAATTCTGCGTTTTTTTATTTTTTGACAAAAACTCTGAACTTCCTTTACCAAAGCCAAAAGCAATTTTTCGCTTTCCGCCGCTTGCTCTTCCCATTTTTTGCACCAGATATTTTGCTTGACCGCATTTTTCAGAGCATAAAAATACAGATGCTTTCCGAAATTTTTCTGGCTTTCTTTGGGAAGTTTGTGGGCATCGTCAAAAATAATTTTTTCGCAATGCGGTAAAATTGCAAAGTCCATTTGCAAATCCTGCAAAAACAGATAGTGCTGCACCAAAAGCAGGTTGGAACTTTCCGCATTCTTTTTTGCCTCTTGAAACCGGCACTTTGAAAAATGCTCGCACTGCGCCCCAAGGCAAGACCCTGCTTCACAGGCAATTTTTTTCCAGAGAATCGGGACTCGGTTGTAGTGCAGAACCTCGTTCAGGTCTCCGTCTTTTGTTTTTTCCTGCCATGTTATTATGGCGAAAAAAATCACACGTTCTTCTGCCGTTAAATAAAGCTCGGGATTATTTACGCAGTTGTAAAACTTGCGCAAGCACACATAGCTGAACCTCTCTTTTAAAACCGCAGGACGAATTTTTCCGTTTAAAAAAGGCAGGATTTTTTGAATGTCGTTTTCCAAAATCAGTTTCAACTTTGCCTTTGTTGCCACGGTAATTAAAATTCTTTCGCCGGTTTCGTTTGCGTGGAGCATGGCCGGAATTAAGTAACCCAGCGTTCTTCCAATTCCGGTTTCGCCTTCTGCCAGTGTAAATCTCTGTTTTGAACGGCTGTTTGCATTTAAATTTTCCGCAGCAAATTTGCTGTAGTCAAGCTGCCCTTTTCTGGGTGCAAAATTCAGTTTTTTATAGACTTCTAATATATCAAGCATTTTCATTCCCCTTAAAACAATGGCTCATAAGCCGTGCCCGCCGCCATTTTTCTTAAATTTTCCTTAACGAGGTCGCTATTCCTCTCCAACTCCGCAAGCCCGAGCAAAAAAACTTTTCCGCAGGCTTCCGCATCCGGCAAGGCACGGTGCGAGGCTGTAACTTCAATGTTCAACTGCTTTACCAGATTCACCAGTTTATGGCTTTCAAAAGTCCAAGCCGCCTGTGCTATGGCAAGGGAATCCCAAAAGATAAATTCATTGTTTTTAAATCCGTTCCTGTTCAGGGCAAGTGTCAAGAGTTTTGAGTCAAAAGCCACGTTGTGGGCTACAAGCGGTTTTTCGTTTATAAATTCCAGAATCTGCGGCGCAATTTCCTTAAACGGCTTTGCATCATCCAGCTCGCTTTGAGAAATTCCCGTTAAATAATTGACAAAAGCGGAAAGTTTTTTTTGGGGTTTCACCAAAAAATCAAGTGTAGCAACCGCATTGCCGTTTTCAAAGCGGACAAGGGCTATATCTATAATCTCGTCCTTATCGGCATCTAAACCTGTGGTTTCTACATCCAGCGCAATAAAATTCTGTGGAAGCATAGAGGAAATATAGAAAGCTATTCACTATAGCAAATAAAAAACCGCCATCCCTACCAGCATGGTAATTTTGAGCATTGTTTGCGAAAGCCGCCACTTTTTTAAGCAGGCAAAAACCACAGACAAAACCATGCAGGGCAAAATCACAAGAAACACAGGCCATTTGAACAGGGCAAGCACGGCAAGGCATTGAAATTCGCATATGAGAACAAGCGCAAAAGAGAGATTTGTGCCAAGCAGTGCCGGGAAGGTTTTTAAACCGAGAGCTTTGTCGCCTTCAATATCTTCAATATCTTTTGTTATTTCTCTTACAAAGGTCAGCATAAAGGCAAAAAATATCAGATTTAAAAGTTCCGGTTGCAAAAACCTGAATTTCAATATGGGAATGATTATAGGTGTTGTGGTTAGCAATGCCACTGCCAAATTTCCTGCCAGAGGCAGGCCTTTCAAAAATCTGTTGTAAATAAAACAAAGCGTTCCAACCGCAACAAATAGCAAGGCAAATTCAAAACCCGAAGCAAAGCCGAGGATTATTGCCAAAAGAAAAGATGCTAACGCAACGATGCGGGCTGTTTTTAAACTTATTCTTCCACTCGGCAAAGGGCGGCTGGGGCGGTTGATTTTATCTATTTCAAAATCTATTATATCGTTATGCGTATTGGCAAAAGCGAGCAAAAAAAACACTCCAAGCGAAAGCAAAACAACATCGCAGTTGAAATTACTTTTTGCAATAAAAAAAGAATAAACACACACGCCTGCTGCAAACAAGGCATTCCAAGCCCGGCATAATTGGAAAATACTAAATTTCCGCTGCCAAAATTGAAATCGGTTTTTTCTCAAATGTCGCCTCAAGGTTACTGATTAGAGAAACTTCGGTAAATTCGCCCGGCTTAATGGAAAAGAGCAAAATACCCAGATGGCTCAAAATGGCAAGGCCTCGCCCTGTGTAATCTTCTATTCCCTGCGGAATCGTTTCCCCCGCTACAATGCTTTGCCGCCTGATGCGTTCTAAAATTCTCTGTATGGTTAAAAGCCCGCTGGAATCTCTTACGGATATTCCGTATAAATCTTCGCCCATCAGCAAACGTACTTTAATCTCCTTGTTTTTTGGAATATTTATGCTTGTATAGTGTGTGGTATCACGTTCCTTTTTATCGCGGGCATAGGCGGTAATGCCTAAAACTCCGTAAGCAATTGCATTTGTAACCAGTTCATGGCAGTTTATTATGAATGTGTTTCTTATTTCACTTTGCATTTTTTCTATAAAATCCGTGAATGTATTTTCTATTAACCTGAACATGCTGATATTGCCGGAAAGGCAGTAGTATTTATCAAAAATCTTTTTTTTCTCTTTAAAAAAACTATCCAAACTCAAATTCTCTTTTAAAAAACAATCCAGAACACCCAGCAGCAAACTTTCGTTTAATCTTTTTACGTGTATTATGTTGCATATGTTATATTCAATTGCAAAATCAAAATAATTTTCTTCTTTGCTTGCAATAATAACAATTCTGGTTGTTTTGCAATCCATTTTGTTCATTAAATCTTGCAGATGGAATTCGGTCTCTTTATTTAATGTGACAAAAAACAGATTGTTGTTTTTTAAATCGTAAGAGTCAAGTTTCAAATTCAGAATATCCGGAATCAAGCCCTGTTCTTCCAAATTTTTATAGAAATGCAATATTTTTTTTTGGACATCCGGCGAACAAAACTTGGGAATTATATTGCAGAAATATTTCATTTTTCAAAATCCAGGTATTTAGAAAGCGAATCTTGCCAAGCCGGGATATGTACATCAAAATTCTCTTTAATTTTCGTTTTATCCAAAGCTGACCATAAGGGCCGTTTAGCATGGCTTTTCCATTCGGAGCTTGCAATAGGCAAAATAGAGATAGCGTGTTCCAAAAGATTTTTACCCAGTGCCTGTTTTTGAATTTCCACCGCAAATTCATGCCAGCTTGCAATGCCTTCACCCGTGAAATGATAAATACCCGGCAATTTTGGATTTTCCGTTATTTTAAGTATGGCTGCAGCCAAATCGCATGTCCAAGTTGGGTTTCCAAGTTGATCGCTCACAACGGAAATCTGTTCTTTTGTTCGCATTAAGTTCAGCATGGATTTAACAAAATTTTTTCCATTGATGCCGTATAGCCAAGCTGTACGAATTATCCAGTGATTGGGGTTTGCCTTCGCAAGCAGTGCTTCGCCTTCGGCCTTTGCTTTGCCGTAGGCGTTTATGGGTTTTATGGGTGCAGCTTCTGTTAGAGGCTTGGGTGCCGCACCGCTTAAAACGTAATCCGTTGAAATGTGTATTATGCGGGCACCGATTTTTGCAGAGCATTTGCCGAGAATTTCCGGGCCAACGGCATTCAATTTATGGTTAAGCTCTGTCTCCGTTTCGGCATTGTCAACGGCGGTGTAAGCTGCGCAGTTTATAATAATGTTCGGTTTGTTCATGGAAATATAACTTGAAACAGCGGCTTCATCTGTTATATCAATATCTTTATCGCTTTCAAAAATTTCAAAACTGCGCTTGGCAAGGGCACATAAATCTTGCCCAAGCATACCTTTAGAACCTGTTACCCATATTTTCATGATAAAACGGAAAAAAATATAGAAAATAATGGCTAACGATTGGTGATATTAGTGATTGTTATGAAAATTTTGCTAAAGGGCAAAGGGATAAAAGTTTTGTCCCAAGAATTTAGCCTGAAAGCACGGCTGTATTTTACTTCAATTTTTACTAGTGGAGTTTTAGCCCTGCTGGATAGCCATTCTGCACCCGGTTTTGCGGTGAGTGCGGGGCCTCTTGGGCCGTCCAGTGCCATTCCAGCCGAATTTCCGCTCTTTAAGGCCTTTAATAAATGCTTTATTTCGTTTTGCCCTCTGCTGCTTGAACCTCGGAAAACATTATAACCCAGGCTTTTGGCTAGTTTTGCGAATTTACTTCCGTCTTTGCTTTGGCTTATCAGAACCGCTATGTTTTTATTTTTGAACGCCGCAAGGCAGGCGGGCAAATCTTGGTGCCACAAACCTATAACCGCAGGTTCCGGCAAAAGATTTTCAAAGCGAACCCGCCAGGAGAGGACTAAAAGCTTTAAAATGAGCCACTCCCAAAATGTAAAAAAATATTTTATATTTTTTCCCAAAATAGATAATTTAGGAGAAATGTATGTTTAAAAAATTTTATTTATTGCTTTTAACACTTTTTGTGTTTTTTGCGGCATCTTGTTCATCATACAGTACTAATGAACAATCCAAGCAACTCGGTTTTGGCCCTTACAACAGCACTAGCAGTAAAAAATACGAAGATGCATACGGCCAATGGGGAACCGCTGCAACACTTGAAAAAGGAACCGAATTTAAACCGGAAATGCTTGGGCTTACTCCGGGTTCAACTACTGCCGATGTAAACCTGAACTGGTATTCAAATTCCGATGAGGATGAATCGGTTGTTCGCCTTTTTGATGCCAAGGGCGAATTTGTTAGGTTAATATTCGGAAGGACGGGTGTGGCTTCTGCGGGCAAGGGTTATCATAAAGTCAGTTTAAAAGGTTTAGCTACCGATGCAAGATATAAATATTCCGTATCCAATAACGGCGTTGACTGGAGCGAAGAGTATTATTACTCTGTTCCGGCGGCAGGTGCTTTCAAATTTGCAATTGTCGCAGACCCTCAGCTTACCACAGGCAACCAGGATAGTGCCAGCAGCCATTTCAGCACACCCGGCACCACCGCCAGAGGTTGGGAAGAAGTGGTTGAGAAAATAGCCGCAAGCGGGGCAAGTTTTATTGTGAGCACCGGCGACCAAATTGATTCTATTCACGGCAGTGAAGCCGAATATGCAAATTTCTTTGCTCCGGAAAAATTGCGCAGCCTTCCTTTTGCTCCAGTAGTGGGCAACCATGACGTGCATTGTTCCTTTATATATCATTTCTATTTACCCAACGAACAGAATGCACCGGAAATATGCACCGGAGCCGGGCAGGCAATTGTTGAAAAGGCGGGCAATTACTTTTACCTTTACAACAATGTCCTGTTTATTGCGTTAAATACATCTGCGTATCCGAGCAGCAAGGAAGATGCAGCATCTTACATAACCGTTTTTGAGAACACCATCAATGCAGCGAAAGCCGCCAACGACGGAAAATACGATTGGATTGTAGTTCATCACCATAAATCCACCGCCAGCGTAGCCATTCATGCAGCAGACCCGGATATTCAATATTATGTGGAAGCCGGTTTTGAAGCGTTAATGACCAAATACGGCATAGACTTGGTATTGGCGGGTCACGACCACATATATGTAAGAAGCCATCTTATGAAGCAGGACTCCACAGATGCTTTCGGTGTTAGAAGCACAGATGGCAAAGGAACAATATATTTGAGTCTTACAACGGCGAGCGGATTAAAATATTATCCACCTTTTGTCACTATTTCTAAAAATGCCAGTTACCCTTATCTCTCCGACGGCAAAACGGGTTCTGAATTTTTGAGTGCAAGCAATCCGCCTCTGTCAATGTTTATGCAGTCGCAAAAGATGACGCCGGAGTACACAATAGTTGAAGTTGACGGCAAAAGCATGACGGTGACAACTTATGATTCTCATGGTGTTGTTGACAAGTTCTCCTTTAGCCCTACGCTTGCGAAGTGATTAAATCCAAATAATTTTCCCTATTGATTTCGTCAAATTTCTTTTGCTCGTAAGCGTTTGCAAATGCTGCGGGCAGTTTTGATTTTTGGGGTTTCCATTTTATTTCAAAAGCATGGAGTTCGCCGGATTCCCCGGATTCTTCAATCAAATCTATTTCTTGCCCATCGTATGTCCGCCAAAAATAAAAATTCTTTGCGGAATATGAATTCCAGCAATCTTTGAGCCGCTCGCAGATTATGTAGTTTTCCCATAGTGTGCCAACATCGTTTCTCAAAGCAATAGGCTTAAAATTTCCTGTAAGCGCATTTCTAATGCCAACATC
>JGI24698J34947_10002005_pt1 | contig 10848 bp, 2 predicted proteins | sample TergutMp193P3_FD_34947 | JGI IMG/M metagenome (IMG submission 34947) | reverse complement strand
TTAAACAGGATAGTTCATACCTAAAAATCCGTTTAATCCCTAGACTTTTGATTCTTTTTTAAATGGAAATTTATAAAGTTTTAGATGTTACAGACTAATAGTGTACCAGATTGCGGGTACATCATATATGGGGTAAGTGGGTAAAAGTAAGTCACTGAGCTATCGGCATAGCCGATAGCCACCCACTTTTAGTTTGGAAGTATTTACTTTTGTGTCGGAAGTAAGCCCCTTTGGTACAGAAGTACGTACTTCTTGGATTGGAAGTAGCCCCTTTCGGTGCGGAAGTATGTACCGGAATATATAGCGGAAATATCTGTCGTCTAAATGGCAGATAAAAGAGTTGTTCGGAAACTTCAGTTTCTGACAGCAAACGAAGTTTGCAAACTTCCTTAAAAAATCGCATTTTTGTAGGGCTTGAGCCCGAAAAAATGCAAGACTTGTGAGGGAACTGTTTTGGCCAAAGGCCAAAACTTACGGATTCCCTCACAAGTCCATTGCTAAACAGTGATATCTGTGTCATTAAAATATCCATCTTCTGTTAAAACTTTTGCGGGAATCAGGTAAATAATTATTATTTGCATCCTTGGTACCATAATAATAATTAAGGCGACTTCCGGGAAGCAAGTTCGCCGGATTTACAAACTGCCAAGTATATTCATTATTATACGGCAAATTCATGGTCATATCAATGTGAATATGGGGACCGGTACCCGTTCCATATACTTCAGTAGGATATTTTATTTCTAATGGGTTTGAGCCTCCAAAAATGGAACCCTTGGCAAGTTTTTCAAGCTCCGCCGGATTTAAATGCATTATTCGCAATTTTAGATCGCTACCCAGCAGTTGTAAGTAAATCCTGTGATTATCAATCTGTATTATTTGCCAGTACCCTTCAGGGATAGTTACACCGGTTCCGCCACGGCCATAATCAATTCCGGTATGATCTTCTTCAAAGAATTCTTTAATAGTTGGATCTTTTTTGACAAGTTCCAAATCACTGTAAGTTACATCAAATTCCGATGTTCTTCTGGGATTTCCGGATACCATTGAGTCGGTATTTATTCCATTTGTTATATAATAATTATAATAATCAACATTCGCGAGTATCAGTTCCGCTTCTATGGCTGGTAAGGCAAAATTGATAATCGAAGCCGCTATATCTGATTTTAATCCGGTATTTGCATAATTAAAGAAATTTATGGCTGATCCATATATTCTGTTTATTGATTCCACAATTTTAGAGCCGGACATACCGGTACTGGTATACAGATTGGCAATAGCATCAACTCCTATTTGCACTCCCATATTTTCATTTTTAATATCGCGTAAACCATAAATACTCCAAAGTTCTCCTTCTTTTGACGACAAATACGATTCATAGCCTGTCCAAAACCAATTATTCGGATTAGGATCAGAGGTATGTTGAAGCCCCGCATTAACCATCATCTGTCTGACAGCATTTACTTTTTCTTTATCATTCGGGTTGACATTTAACATATACAAAAGCGCGCTCTCGATTTGTGTTTCTTTCTTTAGTCCCATAGCATCAAGGGATAATATAACATTTCCTTCTTCATCCGTTAAAGTCGCAAAACCGTCAAATTCGAGACTCCCGTTTTTTTTCAGTTTCCAATAATCTCCGCTTGAATCATAATAATTATCTACATAACTGTTAAATATGTCAAAATTTCCCGTTGAATTGAAATATGTATTAAGATCATTTATAATATTATAATCAAGTGTAAATAAATATCCATCGTTGAGCATTTTCGCCGCCATCATGGTGTGCGCCGTTACAGCCGTCCTTGTTTCCAAATAATTGTCACCGGTAATTATACCGTCTCTATATGCCTCATGTCCCAAAGTTATGGCCAAACGCAGCTGATCTTCATAACTCATTCCTGCCTGGTAATCATTAAGATAAACAATACGTTTCCCATCGACTCTGTCTGTTAACGCATTATATCCATTTTCGTTTCCAATTATTATTTCAGTGGTATCATTCAATATATCATAAAGTTGATTAGTTATTTGTCTGTCACCATAACCAAACAATGCCCGTAAGCTGACCATTTCCTTAAATTCATGGTTATTTGTATATTTTGTGATTCTGTTATTTAAATTCCATACATTGGCTCCCTGTATTGACTGCATTATATTATCGGGACTAAAATTAACGCCCGCCGTACCAATCCCAAATAAATGCTGATTGCCGGAATTCAAGCGCATTTCCAGTAAACCAACATCGATATTACCATTGGTAAACAAACTCGTATTAAACAGATTAAGCGTAAAATCACCGCCCAGTGCGTATTGAACTCCCTGTCCTGCCAAAGAGCCCAATAAATTGTTTAATTTGCCCAGATTTTGAATATTGCCTGGATTAAAACCATGTAATTTATCATAATTAATTCCTGAATTTATATGTGTCAGCATACCTGATGTAAGACTTGAAGCAAATGATGAAAATGTATTTATAACTGTTCCCCGAATACCTTCGTTAAATATATCCATGGAATATCCCCAGCGGTTATCATGATCGTAAGTTATTCCGTTTAAGCCACTGGTAATAAGACCGGTAGTAAATGTCTGCGCTCCTGTCATGGCTGCTCCAATAACTACTTTACTAATACTATCGGTTGTTGTCTGGAGTGCTAATCCCGATAAACCATTTCCGGCTGCCAAAAATGAATTTCCCGCTACATTGGCAACACCGCCAAAAGCCCCTGAAACAAAACTGCTTGTAAGATTAATCACCGATGCTTTGCCAACATCAAAAAGTGCCTCATCAATTGTTTTATAACCATATGAATAATCAAGGGCTGAAAATACCAGATCATCGGTAGTATTTATTCCAGCCATTAATGCCATAAAACCAAATATACTGGCGCCTCCTGTATATGGCGCCAAAACAACCGACACCACGGCGGCTCCTACGGCATTGGCAACTTCAATTGTTGAACGTAAACTCGGCGCTTCAAATATGCTGTTTCGATCATCCCAGAGAGGTTTGTCCCATGCCGCCATTGAAAGCTGGCTTACTCCAATACCGTCAATTACGGCCCAATAATAATAATCACTCAACAAACGGCCTAATTCACCACTCCCCTGATCATATAACAATTCGTTTTTATTGCTAATTTTACCTTTAATATCCTTAACAGCAGGTTCATATCCTATATGCTTACCAAATTTTCCCGGATTCTGAAAGCGGTCATCATAATCAACTATTTTTGTATTCACTATAGTTTTTCTGTGAGTACGGGGTTTACCATCATCAGTTTTAGTGGTATAATATTCAAAAGTATAATAAATTTCCTCAAATGCAGATTTTATTATGGTTCCATCTTCGTTTAACCCGAAAATTTCTTCAACGATATTGTTTATTTCACCGAAAATATTATCCATTAGATTCATAATTGCATATGAATCTAAAATTTCTAAGTTATAATTGGAAATACTATTTTTTAATTTTATCGGTTCTATTTTAAAATCAGTAAATTCCGGAACAGAAACTGTTTCAAATATTACCGATTCAAATAATGTAGAATTTACAATTACGTCTTTTATATACTTATTTCCGGATTTACGCCACTGTCCGTTCAATATAAATAAATCATCCATTTTTCTTCTAAAATTCATGTTTGCATCCATAATATTATTATCAATTCCCCGAATTGCATCATCTATGGAATCCTGTATTTTATTTACAAATTTTCTTGCTTCCAATGATGTCAATTCAGAATTTACTTTTTTTGCAAAATCACCGGCTATTGTTTTTATAATATTTGTATCCATATAATTATAATACATACTGCTATTAATATGGATACTTGATAACGAAGAAAACCCTTTAAGCATATTAAACGCATTATCTAAATTCAAACCTGGCATATTTAATAACTCATCAATTACCGCTTTTGCATCTTCCGTTGAATTATTATTTAATGTTATAAGCTGGTCTCTTGTATCCATGATGCGTGTCATACGCTCCGCCTCCGCTCCAATCAATTTTAACAGAGTCTCTGATGATGCTTGTTGTGCAGCAGTTTCAACTTGCACCAACCAATTTTCTTTATCCATTAATCCAGCTAAATATGCCTGTGCCCACGAATCATTTATTTCATTATATTCGCTCTGAAAATTTTCAGTCCAGCGTTTATAGGCGTTATTCAGCTTTTGCATACCATCTTTCCAGTCATTCGTGCCTCTTTCAATAATCATGGAGATAGTTTGCTGCCATTCTTCATATTTATTGTATATATCTAACCGTTGAATATCCCAATCTATCTGTCTTGCCGTTAATTCGGTATTATATTTATTAAAAATTATCTGTGTATACAATGAAATAAAATTATTTATCAGGATTGAAGGATCAATTAAATTTATTTTATCAATTGAAATTAAATCAAAAATATCATTCAGTTGTGTATTGCCAATATTTTCCAGATGATTCCGTAATGATGGCGTTTTATTTCCAAAAGCAGCATTTAACACATTCACAAGAATTTCATTGTCAAGCTTATCGTTTACAAAATTTTCAGTTATATTATAATATTCAGCAATTTTATTTTGCTGATTCCTATAATCGGTAATAAATTGATTTTCAAGCAATTGCCTGCTATTTTCTCTGTTGTTTTCTACCCATTGAGTTATTCCGGCAATGGCTTCAATATTGGTGTGAAATTTATTACCGGTATCGGCAATCATTTTTAGCCAATCATTTTCTATTAAGTCAATTTCTTCATTCTTAAATTTTCCGGTTTCAGCTAATGTATTTTTAATCTCATTCCATGAAATGTATTGCTCGGTATCTTTATATCCATATAATTCGCTAAGATATTCACAGGAATTTTTATACTCCTTTTCCAATGCCATGATTTTTGAGATTGTATTTAATAGATCATTCTCAAAAGTATTTATTGTATTCTGGGTGTTATCAAGTGGAGTCTTTATACGTCCTAATATTGTTTTATTGACATCCCGCATTTCAAGAAAAATAAAGAAAAATGGATTCCAATAGTTTTTCGATTTTGATTCAGCGACTTTATATAATTCATTTACTCTTTTAAAAGTATCTTGATATTCATATAAAGTGACGTATTCTGAAAAAGCAGAATAGTAGTTATTAGAATCGCCTGACATTGTTATTATCAGGTATAATTCTAAATCAGCCCTTTCAGAATCACTTAATTTATCCCATGCACCTTTTTCAATCTGACGTATTTTAGATTGAATTTCATTAATATAATCACCGACTGATTCTTTCGGTATAAGTGGATATATAATATATTTCATATTCCCCAACGATTGACCATTTCTTAACTGTGAGGCGTTTTTTAGATTGTCTTTTAAAAATGTAATATTACTATTTTTTATTATTTCGCGTAATAAATAATTCCTTGCGTAGCCCCATATCTCAATTCTATTCGGATCAGTAAAATATTCATTCATCCTGACTGCCAGATTATAAAGAGCGATTTCAAATTGGCTAAATGTATGTATTTCATTATAAAGATGGATATTTTGAGAAAAATAATCCTGTAATGCAAATGAATCTTCATTATTAGCAGCATATACTTTACCGTCAGAATCTTTTGAAAAGGATAAATTACCGTTATTTACGGTGATAATATCAATAATAGTCCATTCTTTTGTGTCATCCGGCGAAGAATAATTATCAGGTATTGTTTTTATGAAACCAAGCTCATTGATTGATGATATAAATGAATTATAGATTCTGTTATTATTTGATTGTTCTTCCGCTATTGCGGAATTTATTATACTGCGTACTTTGTATATTCTAAGCATTCTTGCGAAACTTTCTTCATATTCGTGATATAATTTTTCGTAAACAGGATTATCATACGGTCGTCTTTCTTCATCAATATAAAGATTGGTCAGAACCTCCAAAACAATTTTTGAACGTTCGAAATTTTCAGTGCATTTTACCATGTCAATTATTTCATGGTCTAAATACGACGTACTGGCCCATCTGCGAATTGTATCCTGAATTTCCAATTTAAAACGGTAGTCTTCCATATCATTAAAACTGTTCTTGACTACATCGTATTGTAAATTGTAATTTCTACCGGCATTATAATAATCATTGGCAGCAATAAGATATTCTTCCTGTATTGCATCAAATAGTATTTTTTGCTCATTTAACAAATCTTCCAATCTGACTTGTTGGGAATAATATTGTTCTGAATCCATACTCAAATAATTTAAACCGTTGGCAATATTATTAAGCCCTAAATATAAATAATTATAATTGAAAATAAATGACTGCCAATCATTCAGCGCCTTGTTATAAACAACTTTTGCTTCATCAATACTATTTCTATTAATTGAAGTCGAACTAAATGTAATTAAAATATCATTTATAAAATTATCGTATATATCAGTTTGATCGTTAATATCATTTATTTTTCCCTCAAGCCATGTTACTATGAGGGGAAATTCCTCATCAATCTCTGAAATATTTTCCATATTCAAAAATTGCCGCCAATGTTTTTTATTTTCATTTTTCTCAATTTCAGTAATTAAATCAGTATAGCCGCCAAAAATTGAAAATTGATATGATAGCATCTTTTCATCATCAAGAATTTCCCAGTAAATTTTATTTAATTGCATTAAGGTACTTTCATCAAAAAAGATGATGGAATCATAAATCTTGTAAAATTCAATATACCGTTCATTAATCTTTAATTGTTCAAATTCCATTTCATTTATAGTTTTTGATGAAATGATACCATGATTTATTGCAGAAATTGAAATATTTTCGATTAATATTCGTTTCCATGTTTCAATTTCATCTTTTATCATATTAGGAAGCAACGAGATAATTTGATCAAACTCAAATAAAAATGCCGATACATTGACAATAAAATCACCCGATAATAAAATCAGGGACTCGCAAATACTTCTTATTTCCGGTAATGATCTGTTATCTGAGTTTATATTATAATTTTCATATAGCGATTGTAACCCATTGACGGTTTCTTCCCACACGGTACTAATTCCAAATGAACTTAAAGTATAAAAATTATAATAAAGATCAAAAAGGCCCCGGCTGATATAATAGTCCCTTGTTTCTTTAATTATAAATACCTCGCTAATACTGAAAAAACTGCCACCGGAAATAAACCAGCGGATAATTTCATTCATTTCCTCATTATCACAGTCATTGTAATCTTCGCCTTGTATCAATTTTTCATGAATATATAAAAGGGCGTTAAGTCCGGTCTTCGCAAAATTTGCGTCAAATATAAAAAATTTGGATAAAAAAGGACAATCGCTTTCTTTATTTCCGTTTGCTAAATAGTCAAGCGCGGCAATTTCCAGAGTCAGCCGTTTTTCCAGTAAAATTCGGGTACTATTATTCAAGTCTTCTTTCAGACGATCAATCAATATAATATTTGAAAACGATTCTTTTTCATCATCGGATAGTTCAATATTTTTTACATAAATATACCAGTCTATACCTGAATAATTCTGATCCGTACGCAGTTCAGTATAGGGGAAATCCGAAAATAAAGCCAGACCGGTCTGTCTGATGTACAAATTAGCTTCTGCTTCTGATCTATATGACGAATACAATGTAAAAATAAGGGAATTATATTGTTCCTCAATGACTGATGAATCATTGCCTTCCGCGACGGCGAGTTCCATTAGTTTATTTTTTTCATCAATAAGGTAATTTAACATTATATACCGCGGATCATCAGGTGAAAAACCAAATTCATTTATATCCCGGGGCAATTGTTCCTTATTCAATAACAGCGGAATATTATTTACCGCTTCAATTAACTCATCAAGGGATTCAAATCCTTCATCATCGCCAAAAATCAGTAAATTATATAATTCAATTGCCGTATCGCTATGCTCAGCCAGACAAAGATCGGCCAAACTGTTAATATATGCGTTATACATTATATTGGTATCCGGTCGTATCAACTGTTGGTGAGTATTAACAAATTCCAAATACTTACTTTCAAATTCTTTTTTTAAAAAATCATCGCGATTTTCTATATGTGATGAAATCAGTAGTGAGTATTCAGAATTCGACTGATTTAACCCTTGCTCAATTTTATTTAATTCCTTTGACAAATCATTTAATTTTTTTTGCTGATTGGCAATATCGCCGTTTAACGAATTTAATTTTCTAAATTCTTCTTCATATAAAGCCAATGCTTTTTCATAATCAGATTTGGCCGCTTCCCATGCCAGAATTCCTTCGGCATCTGTCATTCTGCCGGAATAGGTTTCATTGGCATAATTAGATACCGCCTGCGCAATTTCCATTTGACGTTCCCAGTACAGAGCAACGGCTTTTGCCCTTATTAAGGTAATTTGATATTCATCAAGAAAGAAATTTTCAGAATTGACATTTTCAGAAAGTATCTCATTTAATAAACCATAACCAAATAATGCATTATAATCGGTCATAATCTGGCTTTTTAATTCTTCCGCTTTTATTACATATGATTTATATGAATTAATCGCTCTTTGTATTTCTAACAATGAATTATACTTTATATAATTAGAATAACGCAATTTCTTCAATTCATTAATCATAAATAATTCATCACCTGAATTCAATTTAGATGAAATCATTTCTTCCATAAGAAATAATAATTTATGTTTAGTATTAAATTCATTCAATTGATTTTGATAGTTTATCTCCAAATTTTTTTTAGCTTCATCATCCGTAGCTAATTCTAACGCTAGTTTACTTATCAATAATCTATTGTTATCACTGAGATAATTTAGTTTACTTTTATATATTTTTACAGACATTTGCAAAATATTAATTCGTTCATTATATGCCCATTCTTCAAATTCATTATCGGATAAATCTGGTCTATAATCCATACCGAATTGTTTAAGTAAAATTTCCGCATTTTCAGTTGCAATATTAATTCCTGATAAACAAATTAAATACATATCAACTAATGCTTTCATTCTGGTAGTACCCGCTTCCACCCTCAACTGAAGATTATATTCAAATTCAACTTTTGCTTCATAAATAGCCTTTTCAAGATTTTCAGAGGCATTTTTAAAAATTGCCTCACCTGATTCAAACAGCGTCTTTATCTGCAATTCCCATTCTTTTCGTTTATCTTCAAATTGTATGTATGCCTGTAACCAGACTTCTTCGCTCTCAGAAAAAATTCGGATTGCGTCCTGCTCCCATTCCATTCTTCTGATAAAAAATTTTTCTTCGGCTTCTTCCCATTTTTTTAATCCGTATTCAAATTGCTGCCTGTACAATTCAAGCCAATTATTTCCCATAAGTGATAAATCAGAATTATCGGCATAGGCTGCTTCAATTTGTTCACTCAGCGAGTTTATTCCCGTATTACAATACTCTTCCGCTTCCGAAATTAATTTCTCTATGATTTTACTTGCGGCTTCAGTTTCACTCTTTTTTCTCAGGCTCCATAAATCTCCTGTACGGAGATTTGTAAATATACGCTCTTCTCTCGCGACTGTTTTTTCAAATTCCATTTTTATGGCATTTTTTGCCGAAATAGCAATGTTATGCAATTTTTCATTAAACACTTCATCTTCGAATTCCGAAATATACAACAGTAATTCAGGAAACAACCGGCTTAATGAATTATCGAATTCGAGTATTTCATCCGCCATTAATCCTGACGTTTCCGCCTGCCATTTTCTTAAATCATCAACAAAATCACGATTCAATTCTCCCGGCCTGATTATGGAAGGATCGGATGTATTTTCATTATACACAATATTTCCATTATCATCCAAATGATAAATATACGATTTATGGATATCGCTTAAATTTAACGAAATTTGTTTAATTGAGTTTTCAACAACTGAACCGAAAAATCGATTGCATAACCATTGAAGATAACGTTCTTCTATTTCACTATCGCTCCATTCAGTCAGTTTATTTTTTGCTTCAGAAAACAGTAGCGGATTGTCGTACAATTCAAACGCAAATAATTCCCAGGCATTTATCGCGATTTCAGCTCCCTGTCTGGCTTCTGACATCCAGCGTTCAGGATTTATTTCACGGTCAGCCCGTGAAAAATAGTAATCAAATAGACTCCGGTCAAATGTTAAAACATCCGGTTTTGATTGAGCGAATAGCGATACCGGTAATAAACTACCAATTAATAAAATAGATATTATTTTTTTAAACATAGCAATTCCCCATATTTGAATTTTGTTTCCGCACAGGCGGAAATAGTAATTTTTGTAAAATAAAAAAATTAAATTAAGTTGTCAGATGTTTTTTTCTCTCGAAAACATAATAGTAGATATGCGGCTGGAACAATACTTATTGCGCATAAACAGGAAACGCTTACTCCAAGTGTTGTAACCAACGAGAGATTCCTGATAAAACTATTTACGCCTTCTGTAAGAAATATAAATGGTAATGCGCCGCAAATTGTGGTAAATGTTGTAGAGAGTAATGATGGCAGCCGATCGCGAAGTATAAAATATAAACATTTAATTTTATTTTCCATAATTGCCATTTTATTCAAACCAGAAGCGCATAAAACAGCGGCATTCACCGCCATACCGCTTACAACTACAAACGCGCATGCGATTTGCGAATTAAAGCCATTATTTAAAATCGCGATAAATAACGCCGGAACGGCAAGAGATGGAGGAATCGCCGCGAGAACAACAATTGGAAGTAAAAACGATTCATTTAATGCCGCAATTACGATATAACAAAAACAAAGAGCGATTATAAACAAAATGGATACTCCCGATACCGATTGCGCTTTTCCTATTGCTTCAGGATCAAATTCCAGCGTATAACCCGGCGGAAGATCCAATTTCTTAAATATGCCTTCCAATTTT
>JGI24698J34947_10002004_pt1 | contig 10849 bp, 10 predicted proteins | sample TergutMp193P3_FD_34947 | JGI IMG/M metagenome (IMG submission 34947) | reverse complement strand
CGGGGAAAAAAAAGAACAAGGAAGAAAGAAAAAAGTAAAGAAATACCTCTCTTCTCTTTTCTCTCTTCTCTCTTCTCTTCCCTGTGCCTCTGTGCCTCTGTGAGAGATTTTCTTAATCGTGCCTGGCACCTTTTTTCTCTCTTCTCTTCCCTGTGCCTTTGTGCCTCTGTGTGATGTTTCTGTATTAGTGTCTGTGCCTCTGTGCCTCTGTGAGAGAATTTTTTTTGTACTTGTGCCTCTGTGAGAGATTTTTTTATCCTCTGTGCCTCTGTGCCTCTGTGCGAGATTTCTTTTTGTACTTGTACCTCTGTGAGAGATTTTCTTATCCTCTGTGCCTCTGTGCCTCTGTGTGAGGTCTTTTGCGAAAAGGCTTTTCATTTAGCGGCTCCGGGAAGAGGAGGCCAGGCGCGATGGCGTGCCCCGCTGGAAGAAGCGCAGCAAGACCTGGGGCGCGTCATCGGCGGTGGAAAGCTCAAGGGAGGCGGCCCCTGAGCGGCGGCATATTGCTTCCCAGAGTCGGAGGCGTTCCTCGTGCCAGGAGGCCCAGGCATTTCTAAACGACGAAAAGGATGCGGAAGCTGTCAGTTTAAGGCCGGTCTCAGGGTCCTCAAGGGTCAAGAGGCCGCTTCTTGGCATTTCTTTGTCCAGGGGGCCGGATATCTTGATGCAAATTACATCGTGTCTTCTGGAGAGGTCCCATATCTCCTGTTCCCAGTCAATGCAGAGAAAATCTGAAATCACTATGACAAGACTTCGGCGTTTGAGGAGCCTCTCAGCGCCGATTAGGGCTTTTCCAAGGCCGCTGCCCTTTTCCAGGGGGCGGGCTTCAAGGGCGGCGCTGATTACCGCCATTGTGTGGGAGCGGCCCTTGCGGGGGGGGATGATTTTGCTTATCTCCCTGTCGAAAAATATCATTGACAGGCGCTGGCCTGCCTGTTCGGCTGAGAAGGCAATGAGCGCCGCCGCAAGGACGGCCTGTTCGTAGCGGTCCACTTCGCTGCCTATTGATTTTGCGATGTTGCCCCCAAGGGTGTGCATGGAGTGGGAGTTGTCCAGAATGACGCAGACTGTCATTTCCCTTTCTTCGCGGTACATTTTTATGTATGGGATCCCGAAGCGGGCGCTCACGTTCCAGTCTATAAAGCGCACGTCATCGCCCCGCTCGTAACGGCGTACTTCGTTGAATTCCATGCCCTGGCCTTTGAAGACGGAGCGGTAGTCGCCGGACAGGAGATCCTCGGCGAGGCTTCGGGCCAAAAGGGGAAAGGTGGTAATCCTGTTCAGTAATTCGTAACGATCCATGGATGGCCTTATCTATCCAAAGTGCCCTATGGCATGGGCACAAGGGTCAATATCCTGTTTACTACCGTGTCCGGCTCAAGGCCGTCCGCTTCGGCCTCATAGGAGAGAACCAGCCGGTGCCGCAGAACCGGAAAGGCCACAGTCTTTACGTCCTCGGGTGTGACGAAGGCGCGGGCCTCGAAAAGGGCCCTAATCTTCGAACAGCGGTAGAGGGCGATTGTTGCCCTGGGGGAAGCGCCAAAAGCTATGTAACGGTAAAGGCCTTCCCTTGTCCTGCCGGGTTTTTCAGCCCCTGGGCGTGAAACAGCAGGCCTGGATGCCGCGACCACGGAGACGATGTATTTTTGTATCTGGTCGTCTACAAAGACGGAGTCCGCGGCTTGCCTCAGTGCCCGTAGGGCTTCCTGGCCCAACACGGCTTTAAGGCTGTTGTCGTTGGGAACGCCGGGATTGGAGGTGTCGGGACTGGCGTCACCAATCCTGGCGTCGCCAGCTTTGGCAAGGGACTCTACGGGTTCCGTTCCAAAAGGGGCCGCAAAACCCAGGATGCGCTGCTCTTCATCAAGGTCGGGGTAGCGAACGAGCAGCTTGAGAAGAAAGCGATCCAGTTCGGCTTCGGGGAGTGCGTAGGTTCCTTCGTGCTCTATCGGGTTTTGGGTTGCAAGGACAAAAAACGGGGACGGCAGGGGGTAGGACTTTTCGCCTATGGTAACCTGCTTTTCCTCCATTGCCTCCAAAAGGGCTGATTGCACTTTTGCGGGGGCCCGGTTGATTTCGTCCGCGAGGATCACATTGGCGAAGACAGGGCCCCGGCGCATTGAGAAGGCACCCGTGGCCTGTTCCCAGACCAGGGTCCCTGTCAGATCGGCCGGGAGGAGATCCGGGGTAAACTGAATCCGTTTGAAAACGAGGCCGGTGATTTCAGCCAGGGTCTTTACTGCGCGGGTTTTTGCGAGGCCGGGAACCCCCTCAAGGAGTATGTGGCCCCCCGCGATAAGGGCAGTGAGCAGCCCGTCAACCATTTCGCCCTGGCCGACAACGCGTTTTGCCATTTCCTGCCGGGCGGCGTTAATTAAATCTATAGCTTCCATGTAAATTGTTTTATATGATACTATTCTATCCAGGAATTGACAAGCAGAATATGTATACAACGCAAGCCCAGGGTTGTTTTATCCACGTGAAAACGCTGATTTTTCCGCTGCTCATCCTCACGAGCCTCCTCTCCTGCGCCATTATTGAAAACGACACGGTGACACTATGGACAGATCGACCGGAATTCGCCCTGTACGGCGAATATTTTAACGCCGCCCAAAACAGGTACAAAGTTGAAATACGCTACTTTGAGGCCCCGGCCCAAAGACTCGTCGAGACCGTGGAATACCCGGATATTGTGGTTGCCAGTTGGCTTAAAAGCTCTTCAACCCGCTCTTTATGGCGGCCATTGGACGACCTCTTCAAAAACGACGGCCTTGACGAGTCCGCGTTTTACCAAAGGCTCCTCTCATTGGGAAAAATTGACAACCGCCAATACCTTCTTCCAGTTAATTTCAACATACCCGCCCTAATATTCGCCTCACCAAGGCGGAGGATTGGCGATGATTTCATCCAGTCCTATTCCAACCCATTCACCATCGAAATGGAGGAGATAAAGGAAAGGGGCAAAGCCTACAACACGGAGACCGGGGGAATATATACCAGGATGGGTTTTTCCCCCTCAACAAATGATGAATTCCTGTTTTTGGCGGCCATCCTTTTCGGCGTAGGCTTTCGGGAAGCCTCCCCAATTGCCTGGGAAAGCCAGTCCCTGGAGCAGGCAATCAGGTATGTCAGTGAATGGATCGCCGAAGCCAACACCAGCGTCCAGATGGAAGATGATTTTGCCTTTAAATATTTTTTCGATCCCCCCGACAAACTTGTTAATTCCGGGCGTATCCTTTTTACCTACATGGACAGCTCTCGTTTTTTCACCCTCCCCGAAGAACGGAGGACGAACCTGGACTTCCGGTGGATCGGCGGCAGGGATATGATTCCCATCGATGAATGGGGAGTCTATTATGGCATCCACAGAAGGACCCGTGCCCTGAACGGCGCCAAGGCCTTTACCCGCTGGTTCTTCACCACCGAAACCCAAAAACTGCTCCTTGAAGCGGGAAAGAGCAAAAGAACCACCGAGATATCCTTCGGCATTGCAGGCGGCTTTTCGGCCATGAGGACGGTAACCGAACAGGTCTTTCCCCAATTCTATCCCGACCTTCTTGGCCGCATTCCACCGGAGAATTACCTCTCTCCGCCAAACATCCTTCCACGGAACTGGATTTCCGTTAAAGAGCGCGTAATCCTCCCTTACCTGCGCGAGCGAATCCGCTCCTCCTCCAGGGACGAAGTCCGCCCCCTGGAACGCCGCGTCAGCGACTGGTACAGGCTGAATAGGGAGTAAGGGAGTAAGGGAGTATGGGAGTATGGGAGTATGGGAATAGGGTCGTTGTAAGAAATCTAATCTTGTTGTATCAGGCAAAGCTTACTAACAAGAACCTTACTCCCTTGCTCCCTTGACATCCTACTCCCTTGACTTCTACTCCCCTGCTCCCCTATTCCCCTAGACACGTTCCCACCGACAGGGCAGTGTCAATCATATAGTGATCCGGCGGGACGGCTTTCACTTTATCCGCCGGGACGCTGAGGTCAACGGAGCATATTTTGTCCCCCTTCAGGGCAACCATGCGGCCATACTCGCCCCGCGCGAGGAGTTCCGCGGCGGCTGTCCCCAGGCTTGTGGCAAGCACCCTGTCTGAGGCGCTGGGTATGCCGCCTCGCTGCACATAGCCCAGGACTGTCGCCTTGGTTTCCATCCCCGTTTCGGCTTCAATTTCACGCGCCACACGGTAGGCAATTGAGGGATTTACCGTCTCGGCCCTGTATGCCTTTCGATCCTTCCTTTCCATCCTGTCTTCCTCTATCGAGAGGGCCCCTTCGGCAACCACCACGATGGAAAAGCTCTTTCCCTGGGATGCACGTTCCACCAAATGCCGGCCTATGCTTTTTATGTCATAGGGTATTTCGGGGAGAAGGATCACGTCACCGCCGCCCGCGACCCCCGCATAGAGGGCAAGCCAGCCGGCCTTATGCCCCATCAGCTCGATCACCATGACGCGGCTGTGGCTCTGCGCGGTGGAATGGAGGCGGTCGATTGCCTCGGTGGCGATTGCCAGCGCGGAGTTAAAGCCGAAGGTACGGTCAGTACCTTCGATGTCGTTATCGATCGTCTTCGGGAGGCCAAGCACGTTGAGGCCCTCCCAGGTGAGGCGGTAGCCGGTGGTATTTGTCCCGTTTCCACCCAGCACCACAAGGCAGTCAAGGCCAAGTCTTTTGTAATTTTCCTTTATAGCCGCCACCCTGTCCTTTTCGATTTCGCCCATGCTTGGCATGGCTTCCGCCTTGAAAGGCTTTTCCCTGCTTGCCCCCAGGATCGTCCCCCCCCTGGTCAAAATACCGGTAAAGTCCCCTTCGTACAACTCCCTGAAATCGCCCTCAATAAGCCCGCGGAAGCCGTCCGCAATGCCTATGACCTTCATGTTATAGCTGCTGGTTGCTGCGCGGCACACCCCCCGTATTGCCGCATTCAGGCCCGGACAATCCCCCCCGGCGGTGAGTATCCCAAATGTTTTCGTAACGCTTGGGCGGAATTTTTCCATGACGCTCTCCCTTCTTTCAGGATATTTCAATTATACCGTATCCAGGTTATACTGGGAATGGAGGCAAGTATGTCATCAGCCCTGGAAAAATACGAAGAAGACAAGCACTACACCTACGCAGATCTCCTTGAAATGGACGAAGATGTCCGCACGGAGATCGTCAACGGCGTTCTCTACATGATGAGCGGACCGCTCATCATCCACCAGAGGATCCAAATGCGCCTGTCCCAGCGTTTCGCGAATTTCCTTGAAGGAAAAACCTGCGAGGTTTTTACTAGCCCAGTTGACGTTAGGCTCTTTCCCAAAGAAGACTTAAGCGACGATACGGTGGTAGAACCGGATATCATAGTGGTCTGCGACTCCTCCAAGCTTGACAAGCGTAGCTGCAACGGGCCGCCGGATCTCATCATCGAAATTGTCTCCCCTTCCAACAGCCACAGGGACAGACTCCTGAAATTCAACTTATACCTCGAAGCAAAGGTACGGGAATACTGGATTGTATACCCCGAGTACAAAGAGATAGATGTGAATATTCTTGTCGAAGACAGGTATAAAACGCAAGCCTATGGAATTAACGGGCTGGACACCAAAAAAAACGAGAGGCTTGAAGAGATCATCCCCGTTACGGTATTGCCCGGCCTGAAGATCGATGTAAAGGACATCTTTAACTAAAAAAGTGTAAAAAACTACATTTTCTATAAATTCCCNTGTGTTAAATTCGTGTGTTTTTTCCTATATTTGACGATTTACCTAAGAGGTAAATTCATGAGACAAGAATACAGCTTAGTGGCGCGGTATGGCAAAAAAGGCAAAACGTACTATGTACGTTACTTTCGGGACTGTAAAATGATACCTTCCCAATGGAGTACCGGGACAGCAGATTACGGGAAAGCGGCGCTCTTTGCCAGGTCAAACAAGGAAAGGATACTCAACAGGTATTTTTGCCGGAAGGAGGGGAAGGTTCTTTACACTGTCTTGTGCAATTATTACATGAAAGACAGCACATACCTTGTCATTGATACCGCGAGGGGGAGAAAGATAAACGAAACGTCCAGGCAAACCCTGCACGGATTTGTGGTCAATACTTTTATTCCATTTCTCAGGGAGAACAGGATCAAGGAATTTGACGAAATAAAGCCCGTAGTAATGGGCCGCTTCCAGAACTACCTGCTCCNGGAAAAAGGCCTTCTCCCCCAGTCAATTAACCGACAGGTGAGCGGGATCAAGGCCATCTTCAGCCATTTGTTTATGACAGGCGTAATCGAGCGGAACATAATCAAGGACATAGTTCCCCTAAGAACCATGAACAACAAGATTCGGGGGTGCTATTCCATGGAAGAACTCTCAGGGATTTTTAAAGAACAGTGGAATGATAAAAAGTCCTATTTGCTCTGTTCCCTTGTCTATTCCGCCGGGCTTCGGAATAGCGAAATTCAAAACCTTGTGGCAAAGGATATAATTACCATGGGGGACATACATTTTCTAAGCATTGCAAGAAGCAAAACAAGCGCAGGGGTAAGGGTCATTCCCCTTCATCCCAAGATTCATAAAGCCCTGGTGGAATGGGTAGGCGAGAAGCGTCTCTCAGATCTGAGCCGCCTTTTTGTGAAGCATGACAGGCAGCGGATATTCAAAACCGCCAGAAAGGCCAATATCATCATGGGTTCCATTCTGGGGAAAACCCCGGAAGAATTGAAGTCCAAAAACATAACGTTTTATTCCGGGCGGCATTTTTATAAAACCATGCTGAACCTTTACAATCTGGGCGACATTGAGGAACTTTTTATGGGGCATAAAGTCAACAAAGACGTGGGCGAACGTTACAACCACAAAGACAAACGGGGTGAAATAGAGCTCCTGAAAGAAGCGAAAAAGGCTATCGAAGCAATCGATAAAACATTGTTTAGATAACAGCCAAACCCCGGATGTGCTTTTTTGTGTGTCAGGCGATTTCACCAGCCGTATCTTCACGGTACATAACAACTTGTAAACCGGGTGCTTTCTTAAATGAAGAAAGCTCTTTTAGTACTTTTACTTCTCGCTGTGCTGGCAGGAGGGTTGTTTGCACAGGTGTCGTTTGGTGGTGAGGTTGTCACAGGCGTGTTGTTTAAGGCTACAGATGATGATACAACCTTGAGCGCCCTCTGGCCTGATGGCGCACCAGCATACCGTGCACGGCTTAATGGCGCGTATACTAACGATGATGGAAATGCGGGCGCCAATTTCAGGGTCCAGCTAACTGATGGTGGGGCAACCGCTGGGTATGGCTGGGGCTGGTTTAAACCTTTGGACATGTTGACGATCAATTTCGGAAAGCTGGATCAGTGGAATTATGGAAGCATGGGCGGTTTTGACAGCAACAACGGATTTGCTGACCCGCTGGGCATCCTTGTGAACCTTGCCCCCATTCCCGGGCTTAATGTTCTCTTGGCCGGTAACTTAAAAAACATAACTGACGCGGCTGAGCCTGCCGAAGCCGACTATAGCGCCGGGGTTAGGTATGTAGCGGCTGGTTTGTTTGGCGCGAATGCCAGCATTAACTATCAGAAAGATACCAAAGCAACGGCTTATGCGGGTTTTGATTTCCTGGGCCTTAGTGGCCTTGGCCTGACCAAACTCGCCATTGACGTGAAGGCTGAAAACCTTAATGAATTCAGCGACAAAGGCACATTCGGCGTCGGCCCGAGGATCCATTTTGCCCTGGGTGATCTAGGCCTCCAGCTCCGCAGCCAGGTTTATTTGCCGCTCGGGGGAGATGAAGAGAAGGATTTGGATTTAGTGGCCCACTTATTGGCGACATATAAGATTGGCAATATTACTCCCGGCATTGCCCTTGGTTATCAGTTGGATGGCGCAGCTTTCTCCAATGATTACAGGAACTGGGATGCCATGCAAGGGAAGGAAATCGGTGGTCTCGGTGATCCCGCCCTGTTCATAAAGCCCTATGTGGCCTTTAATCTCGGTGGAAAGACCGTGGAGCTCGGCTATGCCTTTGAGAGCATAATGGCCGATACAGCGATTACCCAGCACTTGATCTTCGCGAACCTGAACGTTGGTTTCTAATTTAATTTAAGTTTCGGCTTTTGACCGCCTGACCACTTGAAAGTGGTCAGGCGGTTTCTTGATGCCCTAAAGGTCGCCGTTTTATACATCAAGCTCGATACAGAGCTGAATAGTTTCCACCGGCATACTCATAACCCCATTAATGCGCATAAACCGTATCTCTTCTTCAATGCCATCTTTCCAAATCCACCGTATGTCAAAATCTTTGGCAATAATCCAGTACTCTTAAACACCAGCCTGCTTACAGATTTGTTTTTTTACATTTAAATCCCTAAGTTTGGTAGAACTTGATAACACCTCAAATTACATTATCCCGCTTTGTTTCGCAAGGCGACACTACCATTACCCCCAAATAAAAAAACCGGCCCTGAGGCCGGTTTTTGCAGTAATGCTTAACTAGAAGCTCCAGCTAAAATCAATAAAGGCGCCGTGGTTCATGCCGCCTTTCTTGCCGTTGGGAGGCTCAATCTTGCTTAGATCCATTGCCAACAGGTAACCGAGTTTCACGTAGGCGCTGCTGCTGTTCGGTGTAACTTGAACATAGGGTTTAAAGCCAACATATGAGTGGTCCTTGGCATAGGTCTCTTCCCAATCAAAAAGCCCGTCATAGCCGCCGCCCTGTAACACGAAGTTGACATCAAGGCCGGGGGTAATGTTGCCAAGGGCGTATTCCGCGCCCACATTAAGGCCGAGGAACATATCCTCGCCGCTCGCCTGGGGAAGGGTCGGGACAACATACAGCCAGGCATCAAGGAGCCCTGAGTACTCAACGCTCAAGGCAGCCTCTAACGATCCCTCATCGCTGAAGTTGGTAATATTATTCATGCCGGCATATGCGCCAAGGGTAAGCCCAAGGTTAGAGAGGCCTTCAAAGCTGACGCTTAAGAACGCATTGACGTTGTCCTTTCCAGCCTCCATTTGTGCGGCCAGGCTGAGCGCATTTAGATCTGTTCCAAGGCCCAGCCATCCAGTCATGCCATCCATGTTTTTCTTTTCAGATACGCCGCTGCTGGCCTTGGCGCCGATGCCAAGCCTGAAAATATCGGCAGGATATACGTAAGCCTGAAGTCCATATTCACTGGTAAAAAAGGAACTGCCATCATTCCAGGAGTCAACGGCGTTAAATTCATTTTCCGATATTCTTCCGCCCAATACCTTAAGGAGGCCGTCCGCAAAGGAAAGCCAACCTGAAGCATACGGTATACTCAATCCTGTGGTCCAGGATGTTGCGCTGCCCTGGGACTGAACCCTAAAACGCCCGCCGGCAGTTCCCTCATCGTTTGTGTATGTCCCATTGAGCCGGAGCCGGTAATTGTCATTTGCCAATATTGTGCCGGTCCCGGTACCAAACGCCCAATCATCCTCGCCGTCAAGCTTTGTCGCGCCCAAGCCGGCTACCACTGAGCCTGTCCAAGTCACCTGGGCGAACAAGCCCCCCGCCAACGCGAGAAACAAAAGAAAAATAAGAATCCTTTTCATATAGAGATTCCTCCTAAGATTGATAAGAGGAAATAACCAACGGTTATGCATAATCCCCTTTATCTTTGTTTTATTGGTTGATATTAGCCGTTTTTTTAATTTTATGTCAAGTTAATATCTGATAATCCTATGAGATACGTACATCCAAAAAAATGCCTGACCACTTGAAAGCGGTCAGGCACTCAGTTAAAAGCCGAAACTTAAACTAGATTAGAAACCAACGTTGAAGCCCGCGAAGATCGCGTGCCTGGTGTTGTCACCACCGACTTCGGTCGTAAGGCTGTAACCGACTTCAAGGGAGCCCCCACCGATGTTAAAGGTTACGGAAGGCTTTGCAATCAGGAGGGAATTCTCGCCGCCGCCAATAGCCCCCGGTAGGCCATCCCATTCCCTGTATTCAAAAGAGCCAGTTTCATTTGCTGCTTTCGGGGCGCCATTCAATTCATAGCCAATGCCAAGTTTAGCAGTGATGCTGCCAAGGACATATTGTCCCCACACTGTCGCGGCAGCGTCAAGATCTTCTTCGCTGTCACCCATCGGCAAAAACACCTTTGCGCGCACACCAGCACTAAAATCACCTAAGGCAAAATGAATCCTGGGGCCAATGCCGAGCCAGAGAAGATCCGACAGATCAACAGCCTGTACGTCAACGGCAAGCTTGCTCAGGCCGAGGCCGGAAAGGCCCACATAGTCAAAGCCCACATTTGCGTCCGTCTTCCCATCGCCGTCTTTTGCCGAACCATCATACGTAAGGTTAGCGACTGCATTAAATAAACTGGCCATCGAGTATTTCAAGCCAACCCTAAAATCGGTCTTGGCAATTTCAAGATCCTTGGGATTGACGCTCGCACCAAGGGAAAGCCCCGCAATGGGGTCAAACCTTACGAGCACGCCTGTCTGGCTTCCAACTCCGCCATCCGCGTCAAAACCGCCGCCGGTTCCCCAGTTGTTATTGTCCATTTTTCCGCCGTAGAGTGTCAGTGTGTCAAGTGGCTTTAACCATGCATACCCATACTCGCCAGAGATGGCGCCAGGGGTTACATGGAGCCTGCCGGTTGCACCGGCGTTTCCGGATGCTGTAGTAGCCGCGGCGTTAAACCGGAAACGGTATGGAGCACCTGGATCAGGGTTGTAGACGTGGAAAGTAGTATCTCCCTCATTAGGAACCGCAACCATTATGCCTGATATTGCGTGACCACTAAATGCTACAGACTGGGCAAACAAACCTCCTGCCACAGCAAGGAGTAAAAGTACAATAAGAGCTCTCTTCATTTAAGAATCCTCCTGAAATTGACAAGAGGGAAATAACCTAC
>JGI24698J34947_10002003_pt1 | contig 10854 bp, 11 predicted proteins | sample TergutMp193P3_FD_34947 | JGI IMG/M metagenome (IMG submission 34947) | reverse complement strand
AACGGCTGATGGTTCACCATATCCGGGTTGGCCGCAACCGCCATGAATGGCGCAAGTGACCCAACCTCTACTATTTCCAGAGCCGATACGCAAAGGACCGCTATGGCTATCAGAATTAACCTGCGCCGTTCTTTTTTGGTAAAAAGAGAGATAAGTTTAAAAACGGAACCCAATGTATGATCTATCCTCGTTATCTGTAATTTTTCTACAGTAATATTTTGCCAAATAGCCGCCGTCTTGTCCGGTGATGCCGGAGATCATTGCTGATTTTTGGGAATCGATTGTCATTGATTTACTTCCTTAAAAAAATTATATACTCAACATACACTGCTTATATATTTTCTCCATTCTAAGAATGGCAATATCAAGCGAATATTTTTCTCTGTCTTTTGAATTATTTTCAATTATTTTATCTTTGAAATGACTGTCATCATATAATTTTGCTATCGCATCTATCATTTGTTCAGGCTTATTTAAATCAAATAATAATCCGTTCTTTTTATCTGCAATAATATCAATATGTCCGCGTATTTTTGAACATACAACAGGTAATCCGGAAGCAATATATTCCACAACTCCTATTGGAAATCCTTCCTGTCTACTTGGCGAAACACCAATATCAGCAATGTTGCATAATTTTTCTATATCATTTCTATAACCTAAAAATAAGACTGTCTCTGATAAACCTGCTATTTCTATCTTATTTTTGTTTTTGTTAAGCAAAGGTCCAGTTCCTGCAAAAATTATCTTTAGTTGTTTTATTTTTTCATTCAACTTGCTTATAGAATTGATTAATAATTCATGGTTTTTCCGTGGTATAAATTCCGCAACATATAAAATTATAAAATCTGTTTCATTTATGCCAAAGTCTTTTCTTAATTGTTTCTTATCTTTTTCATTACATGGTTTAAATTTATCTAAATCAGCTCCTACGCCATCTATTTTATATATGTTCCTACATGATGATAATTTTCTTTTTGCTATTTGATAATCTTCTTCATTTATTGTAATAAGTATATCAGTATATTTTGCAAGATAATTTTCCATTGGGTAATACAATAACCAGTTAATAAACGGCGCACCTTTATAAAAATGAAACCCATGAGCAGTGTATATTATCTTTGTTCTCGCCCGTATATTTCTAGCCGCTAGTCGCCCTAAAACACCTCCCATAGGAGTATGGCAATGAATAATATCATAGTCGTTCAATAGTATTTTTTTTAATTCATTATACGCCGCTATATTTCTCGGATTATAAGGACTGCGTTTTATGGGAATGGCATATTGATTATCGCAATCGGGTATTTGTATTTCGCCATAAGAAACATAATCAACCTGCCAACCCTGCAGTTTAAACCAACGCATAAAAGGAAGATTAAAACGGGAGAATATTGCTGTGTTAGAAATAAAAAGAACTTTATGCCGCATTCTTTATCTTGCTTAAGATTTTTTTGGTCCCTATTTTTAAACCATGATTTTTTATATTCATTACAATAAAATATGGAAAAGTAATAATTATTCCCAATTTTGTACCAAACAAACGGTTTATTTTTCTTTTTATTTCATAATAATTCCTTTCGTTCTCTGGAACCCAACTTGCATCATAATGATGAATGGAATAAGTGTTTTCTGTTATTTTTAATTCACCGGTTATTATTGACTTAGGAGCAAAGCATTCCGATGGATAAATCGTCAATCCGTCTAAAACCTGCATTTCATTATTTTGCTTTAGTCCATTCTCTTCCAATATTTTTGTTACATATTCAACAACAGTATTTAAATTATATGAACCATCGGAGTTAACAAAATGAAGCGTTGAATAAAATTGTAAAATTTGATATATTATTCCCAGTCCCGCATTACATCCTATTCCCAGTCCCGAGGCTACTTTACCGATACTTTCAAAACCCATAAAGCCGCCATTTTTAAGAATAACATCAAATGGTTTAATAACTTCTACATCCGTATCAAAATAAATTCCTCCATACTGATACAAAATATCAAAACGGGCATAGTCGCTAACAAACGCATATTTTTTTGCTTTATACGCTTCGCTAATATACGTTATTTTATTTACATCATAGTTTGATTCATTCCACTGTTTAATCTCATAATCAGGGAAATATTTTTCCCAGCTTAGAATGCATTTTTGCGCAAGCTCAGGCAATGGATTATTTCCAAACCAGCAGTAATGGATTATTTTTGGAAGCATGATTAATTAATTTTCTTTCTGGGCTATTATATAACATGATGATGTTTCAAAATCTTCATCGGATAATTTTACATATTTTTCTGCAAGCTTTTTTCTCTGGATTGACGGTTTCCCCTCAGAAGATCCTTTGCAGGGAATCTTTTCTTTTATTTGAAATCCAGTTTCTTCAAATAACCGTAAATGGGTTGATAAAGGCTCTCTATTTATTAAATACGGCTTCGCCTTCCTGATTTTATTCCATTTTTTTTGTGAAATACTCCAATGTCCATTCCATTCATAAGTTTCATTATGAGATTTAAAATCAATATCATGAGAGACAAAACCGCCTTTTATTAAGATTTTATACATGATGCTATAAAATTGTTTCAAGTTGTCTATATGTTCAAGAACCGCCTGGGAAAAAACAAAATCAACCTCCGGATAATTTTCAGAATAATTCTCCCATGGTACTATATATTTTATTACGATATCATCACCATTCTTATTCAATAATGCGTTTCTTATTAAATTAATTCTTTTTTCAGATATATTATTTTCTAGTACATTATCATTAAAAATATAAGAAGGAAAAGAATAATCATCTAATAAAGGCTTTATTAGCGGAAATTCAATATTATCAGGAATAGGTGTTTTCTCCCTGAATAATATCACTAATTCGTCAAAAATCTTCAAATTACGAATACTATTTGCATGCTCTACAACGTCCAAGGCATAATACTCTTTTGCTCCGGCAAGTATTACACAAAGTCCAATTCCAATAGAGTCTCCCGGCCCAAACTCTGCCACACGATTTGGAATATTTAACATACCATTTTTAAATAAATGAATTATATGGCGCATAAAAACAGAATAGCAATACCTTGCGGTAATTGTTCCTCCCGTTCCTTTTATTTTAATAAATCTATAGATTTTACGTAAAAAGAATTTTACATAAAAAAATAATTTTGAATATTTAATGTTTTTCATGACCAGTATCTTATTTATAAAATTTCATTAATTGATTCTTCAAATGAAGAAAGTGAATATCTTTCTTTTAATTTCTGGCATACATCAATAAAAGCGTTGTTTATTTCATATTTTGCTAATACAGAAAATCCATTTGCAATCGCATATATATCTTTCTGGTTTATAAATATTCCCATATTATCACTAACTTCGTACATAATCGGTATATCAGAAACAAGAACCGGTATATTATTTGTTATGGCTTCAATAACTGGCGTACCAAATCCCTCGTTATCCGAAAGTAAGATTAATCCTTTTGTTTTTGAAAAAAATTCTATTTTTTGATTATCAGTAATATAACCAGTAAATATAATATCTTTTTCATATTCACTGTTGTAAATTAAATTATAAATATTATTGTATTCATATTTCTTACTACCACATACTATTAATTTTGTTTTATTATCTGATTGCTTTTTATACTCAATAAAACCCAATATTATATTTTTCAAATTTTTATTTTTTCGCATCTCTCCAATAAAAAGAAAATAATCTTCTACCGATTTACGATCTACAGTAAAGGTACTTGCGTTTGGTATAACAACAATATTACTTTTTTCTATATGCAACAATCTGATTATATCATTTTTAGTATTATCTGAAACCGTAATTATTTTATCTGCTCTTTTATATGTTTTATGAGCAAAAAAATAATAAATTTGTGATTGAATGGAATAATTTTTTCGTTCAGTAATCGACATAAGATCATGAATAATAGTAAATATTCGATTTTTTTTATTTAGTCGTAACGGTGTAAAACTATCGGTAATAACTAAATTATATCCGGGGAAAAAAATATCAAAGGGAATAAAAATTTTTAACCCCCCAATTATTTTTTTAAATATTTTTTTAATAATAATAATATTTGCATTCTCCGGAAACACAATATTATTATCTGGTTTCTCTGAAAAAATAATATCAAAATTTTTCCTTATAGTATTGAATATATTTTTATGGTACATTCCAACACCAGATATGTTTTTAATACTGGAGTCTCCGAGGTATAATAATATTTCATTTTTGTTAATAATCGGCTATCTTTCCTATATAGTTATGAAAAGGTCTGACATATGCTCTGCGTTCCGTACGACTCATTATTCCGGTAAATATATTTTCATATTTAGCATCTGGGTTATTAACACTTACTATCATTCTTAGAAGTGAAAATGTTAAAAATAAACATAAGAATACTATTTTATGTTTCTTTGATAGTATTGAATAAATGTTTATATATAATACACAATATGAAAATACAAATAATGCCCCCATCCTATCAAAAATAATTCCAAAATCGGAAAGCCAAACAAATATAAATGAATAAATATAGAAACAATTAATAAATATCAAACTTTTCTCATATAATATCTTTCTATGATAAAATATGAATAAAAATGAAAAAACACGTTCTATCAATCCAATACTTATGCCATAAGGTGCCGACCATTGAGAACTATTAAGATATCTTATTATAAGTCCATAATATCTTCCAACACCTATTAAGTCTGCCAATAGTGAAAATATATTTGTAGCTATTGGAAATTGAAATAAAAACAGTATGAGTCCTGTAAAATAAATAAAAAGAATAAATTTATCATTTGGCCTTTTATTAATAAAAAAATATAGTGGAAAATAAATTATAGCTGAGGAATGAAATAATAACCCAATAGTATTGAGTGCAAAATATTTTACTGGTTGTTTTTTTTCAATGTACCGGATTGAAACTAAAAACAGCAATATTGCTTTTATATTTCTTATCAGAATAAAAGAGTAAGTCATTCCTAAGAAAATGAAATAAAACAAAAAACCTAGAATATAATATTTAGGTACATATCTTTTTAAAATTAGATTTAAAAGGATTATTTCAAATATAAAATTAACAAATTGAAAAAATAAATAATCATTATATATAGATTTACAGATAATATTAAAAAGTACAAAGGCACTTTCTTGAGATGATTCAGTTATAGCTTTGATAATTAAATTTATACCATCAGGAAATATTGGGTATTTGTCAAATTTTGTAGCATAAATAAACCAATCTGAATAAATATAACCCCGACATCCAATAAAGACAATAGCACTAACATTACAAAAAAATAATGATAAATTCTGAATATAAGGATCATCAATTTTACTAATCAGAAAAGCAATAAACAAAATACAGAAAAATGTTATATAGGGAATAGTAAAAAGAAAATTTGTCATAAATTCTTTAGCTGACTTTTAAAAATATTTTGTATGTAAGTACTAAAGAATTCTCTCTTTGCATTTTTTATGTTATTTACTTGATTTTCATACTTTACAGAATCAAGATCACATGAAATTGTTTGTAATATATTTTTCATTTTATATATATCATCGCATAAATAGCCAATATCATTATATTTAGAAAAATAATAATCTATAAAATTATTCCCCCTAAGCGCGATTATTGGTTTTTCATATTTAAGCGCATCCATAAAAGTACCACTTGGTACAGCCTGATATGATTTATTATCTAAGAAACATATAAAAAAATGAGAAGACGCTATCTTACTTTCATATAAAGAAGAATCTATATATCCTTTATCAATATGATAAATAACTAATTGATTACTACTTTTAAGTACAGCATCTTCAACTTCTCCAACAATTTCTATTGATAATATATTGTTTTCTATTTCATATTGCAATTTTTGTGCTAAATAAAACAACAGTTCAGCTTTTTTTTGTTTTGCTGCACGACCAACAAATACTATCTTTATAGGATTTTGTAACTTAGTAATTTGATTTTCAATGTTTTCATCAATTGGATGATCAATACAAATTATGTTAGACTTTACAAAACTCACACGCTTCTCAATTTTTTGTTTTATGGGTTCACCTAGTATCACATAATTACTCCATTTTCCGGCGAGCATAAATGCTAACTTGTTTAAATAAAAATAATATCTGGAAAAGCCAATTCCTTTTGGATTTATAAAAGTTTCCATCTCTCCATGTAACGGCATAAAACATTTTCTTTTATAAATGCTATTAAATAAATTGAACAAAATATGTGTTATCGGAAGCCGAGTAGTCAAAATAATGATGTCTTCTCGTTTTGATTTCATAAACAATATAAACAATGGATAAATCATAGAAACAAGATCAAAGAGTGGAAGTATATATATATTACATAAAGGAAAAAGATGAATTTTATATGACTCTAATGGTCTATTCATCTTAGCATTAACTCTATTAATATGTTTTCTCTCGGCATGAAATAAAATATCATGAGAAGGGTATACATCCTGAATGATTTTTATAAAACCTGCGTTAAATGGCGCATGCGCTTGATCACGCATCCATGGTTCTATAACATATATTTTAGATTTCTTTTTCATTATTATTAATAGGAATCTTACAAAATTAGGAAACTATTGATTATTTATATTTGGAAAAATTTACTATTCTATACATTTTTAACCATAAATTAATTTTCTCTTTATTTTGAAGTAAAATAACTACAAATAAAAATATCGTTATTCTGATAACAAATATTTTATTAATAACAAATATTTTCATTGAATTACAAGTCTTTCTTAAAAATATTTTTCTGGAGGACCACATCATTATAAAAGAATCAATTTTAACAGGAAAACTTTTCCCTTCTAAATGTACAATTTGTGCATAAGGTATACTACTTATTTCATAGCCAGCTTTGCTTACTCTGTATTCTAATTCAGACTCTTCGTAATACATGAAAAAATCAGGATCAAATCCATCTAACTTGGTAAAAAGTTTTTTTCTAATCATTAGATCAGCACCGGTTATATAACCAACTCTCATAGGTTTATTTTTGTAATTGTAAAATACATTTTTCCCGTATATAATTTTTTCGGGAATTTTTAAAAACAATTCATTAATTTCACTAAAAATACTCAATCCAACAATTCTTCCAAAAGAGTATGCTGGGTTTCCGTCAGCATCAAACAAATTTCCCCCGCAACACCCCACACGAGGATTATCATCCAAATAATCTGACAAAATCTTTACCGCATTATTCAACAGTATAGTATCAGGATTTAAAAAAAATAAATTCCTACCGTTAGCTATCTTTACAGCTTCGTTATTTGCGCGTCCAAAACCGATATTTTCTGATAAAGCCAGATAAATAATTTTATCCCCATATTTATCCGCAAGAATATTTTTTGAATTATCAGACGAAGCGTTATCGACTACGATAATCTCATACTTAATACCTTCCGTTTTCTCAAAAACAGAATCAACTGCGTCAACCAGCAGGGATATTGTATTATAATTTACAATAATTACCGAAACGTCCATATTTAGTATTCTTAACAAATCAAGGACTTATAAACATTTATATGGTTTTCTGCACATTTTTTCCATGAAAACATCTTTTTCCGTTTATTGCCTTCTTCTATCAATTTCTTCTTTAAACTGGAATTCCTTAATATCTCAATGGTTATATCGACCATATTATCAATAGAATAAGGATCAAAATACAATGCTGCATTTTCACAGACTTCTGGAAAACAACTTGTATTTGAACATATAATAGGACACTGGGCATTCATCGCTTCTAATAATGGAAGACCAAATCCTTCATATAAAGAAGGATATACAAATACTTCCGCATTGTGATAAAGAGATACCATTTCGTTCTCATTTACTGCAATTTGAAAAACTTTTTTTGACAATCCTAATTTTTTTATTAAGTCATATTCTGTCAAAGTAAATGGAAGACCAGTGCATATTAACAATAAGTCGCTATTATGTTCAGATACGATTTTGAATACATCAAGATATTTTTTAAAATTCTTATATTCTAATCGAGTGCCGACAAATAATAAATATGGTTGATTAATTTTTCTTAACATGTTATTATCTTCAATTTCTATTTCATCACATCCATGATAACAAACAGTAATTTTTTCTTCTGGTATGTTCCATATATTAATCAGGTCTTTTTTCGTATTATTACTAATTGCAATTATTTTATCTGTCTTTCTAACAGATTCTTTTTGCCATTTTGCTAATGTCCAGGCATACTTTTCATTTTTATAAGCTTCTGGTATTACGAAAAAATTCATATCATGTACTGTCATAATAGATTTTTTTTTTGAAGGAAGATATTTATAAGCAAAAGGATTATAATGTGTTTGATGATAAATATTATAATTCCCAGAAAACAACTTTATTCTTGTATAATTTTTATTTATATAGTTAAATATTCGCCACTTTTCATGAATATTTAATTTATCCATGTTATTGTTTAGTTTAATATTAGGAAGTATCTTTATATATTCATTTTTTGTATATTTCACTGATATTTCATACTGAATATCTTCAGGGAAATGTTTCAACATATTTGCGAAGTATTTCGATACTCCTCCATATACTTCTTGAAAACAAAGATAATCATATAATATTTTCATTTTATCTCTATAAAGCATGATCTAATATATTCATATATTGAATCTATTATATCTTTCTTTTCAATGTATGTTTTATATCTCCTTGTCCAAGTTATTATTTTTTCATTTTTTTGAAGTATAGAAAAAACGATTATTCTTGATATTATCAGGAAGTAAATTAATATATAAATAATAAATAAAGTTACTTGATTAGTTGTTTTTTTTAAAAAAATTTTATATGAAATGACAATTTTATTAATCTTATCACTATTATTAGAAAAACTTTTTCCTTCTAAATGAATAATTTTAGCATGAGGAACATTAAATACTTTATAACCCTCTTTTATTATTCTATACTCTAATTCAGCTTCTTCATGATACATAAAGAAATCCGGATCAAATCCATGCAGTTTATTAAATAATTTTTTTTTTATCATTAAATCAGCGCCTATTATCACTTTTACTTTCAAAGGTTTATATAAATAATTATAATGGATATTTTTTCTAAAAAATATTTTTGAAAATATACCATAAAACAATTGATTTATGAAATATTTTAATAATGGTGTAAAATATCTATCAAAAGAATGTGTTGGCTTTCCATCAGTATCATATAAATTCCCGCCGCAACACCCCACACGATGGTTATTATCTAAATAATCCGATAGTATCTTTACCGCATTATTCAACAGTATTGTATCAGGATTTAAAAAAAATAAATTCCTGCCTTTGGCAATCTTCGCGGCTTCGTTATTTGCCCTTCCAAAGCCGATATTTTCTGGTAAGGCGAGATAGGTAATTTTATCCCCATATTTATCCGCAAGAATATTTTTTGAATTATCAGATGAAGCGTTATCGACTACAATAATCTCATATTCAACGCCTTCTGTTTTCTCAAAAACAGAATCAATGGCGTCAACCAGCAGGGATATTGTATTATAATTAACGATGATTACTGAAACGTCCAAAATTATTATGCTTTTTTTACAATTTTATTCAAATATCAATACGCTAATCTTGTCAACAATCTCATTTATTTTCTCAGAAGTCTCTTTTGCTATAAATTCAATTTCTCTTGTTTTCCAGTCAAGGCTTTTTATCTGGTCTGTCAGTACAACGCCAGTTATTTTTTCGTTTTCAATTTTTACTTCAAAAGGATAATTTTTTGTTTTGCTTGTTATTGGGCAAAAAAGCCCCAGTCCGACTTTCTCATTATATCCTTTGGGAGAGATAACTATGGCGGGTCTTTTCCCTTTTTGCTCGTGACCGGAACCCGGATTGAAATTCAGCCAAATAATATCCCCACGTTCCGGTATATACTTTTCCTTTACCATATTTCTTTTCCAACAGGTTTACCCCAATCAACTTCCTGATGTATATTTTGGTCGTTAATGTTATCAAGCATTTCTGACAACCTGCTCTTTTTTACAGGCCTTATTACAATTTCATCTCCATTGTCGTTAATATTGACAACCGATCCGTTTTTCAGGGAGAATTCCCGAACAAAAAGGTTTGGTATTCTAATTCCCAAACTGTTTCCCCATTTTTGTACCGTTGCTTCCATAATTTATATATATACTATGTTTATACATTTGTCAAGCTTTTTTACAATATTTTTTTTCATTTTTCCCTTGACAATTCCTGGGCGCTTTGATATATTATAGAGAGTGGGTTAGCCACTGAAACTATTACTCGTCTTATAAGGCGGGTACTCAATTGATGTTCTTTATGATCGCCGTTCGTTAGACTCGATGTTCTCTGAACTCGACGTTCCTAATATCTTCGGACTTAAAACTCAACTGACTCGAAAGTACTCAAAGGTTTGCGTCAAATCAGTTTGACGCAAACCGGTTTGACACAAACCTGTGAAAATAGCGCGCCGAAAGGCCTGCCGTTGGCAGTTGCCGCTGTTTACAGGCCAAAAATCCGCGCGTATTGTCCGGAAAATACGCTGGATGTCAAACAAAAGGAGAATGCTATGCATTCAAGTAATCCAGTAAAAGAACTTTATTACAAAATCAAGGTGCTTCTGCACCCTAATTACCTGCCCGGTACCGAGGGCACCTATCAGGCAAAAACGGTAAACGAAGCCTCGCTTTCCATTGAACAAGTGTGCGCCTATCTGCTTAACAGGGGCGGATTCAAGGGTGAGTACGATACCCTGGTGGAATATGTAAAGCTCTATTTTGAAGAGGCCGTTCATCTGCTTTGCAACGGAATGGCTGTAAACACAGG
>JGI24698J34947_10002002_pt1 | contig 10863 bp, 9 predicted proteins | sample TergutMp193P3_FD_34947 | JGI IMG/M metagenome (IMG submission 34947) | reverse complement strand
CTCGCAAGGGCGCGCGGATTGAAACCCGCCATACCAAGCAGTTGTTGATTTATCCCCCTGTCGCGCCTCGCAAGGGCGCGCGGATTGAAACCGCCATTTTACGCCTCCACGCACTTGGAATACGGTCGCGCCTCGCAAGGGCGCGCGGATTGAAACTGTGGTTGAAAAATCGGGAAGGACGGGGATATCGCTGGTCGCGCCTCGCAAGGGCGCGCGGATTGAAACCGCTCCGTGCGTGAGCAGTTGGGCCTTGTTGAGGGGGGTCGCGCCTCGCAAGGGCGCGCGGATTGAAACATGATGGCGTCCAAGTTATCGCCGATAACGGCGCGGTCGCGCCTCGCAAGGGCGCGCGGATTGAAACTATTGCCGCGTTTTGCCGCTCAATCGCCCCGTCCGTCGCGCCTCGCAAGGGCGCGCGGATTGAAACTCGTCAGATACTCGCGCGTCTTATAACCCTTTGGTCGCGCCTCGCAAGGGCGCGCGGATTGAAACTGCAAATTGGCAAGTACAAGGTCGCCCTTCGCGGTCGCGCCTCGCAAGGGCGCGCGGATTGAAACCGCAATGCTCAACACCATTCCGCGCGTCGACATCGTCGCGCCTCGCAAGGGCGCGCGGATTGAAACTTTGACACTCCGGCGCGCCCCGCTATTACCGCGGCCAGTCGCGCCTCGCAAGGGCGCGCGGATTGAAACTGATAGCGTCATGGGCGCGCTGTTTGCCTCCTCGAGTCGCGCCTCGCAAGGGCGCGCGGATTGAAACATGCGACTTCCCAACGGGCGCGCCGGGCTTCGGCGGTCGCGCCTCGCAAGGGCGCGCGGATTGAAACGGGTATTGCGTTGTTAATCGTAGAGAACTGGTTTGTCGCGCCTCGCAAGGGCGCGCGGATTGAAACGGCGTGGAGACTAATTTTGCCTCCGTGAATACGCCGGTCGCGCCTCGCAAGGGCGCGCGGATTGAAACTCGCCAATAAATGCCGCGTTGGTATTCCGGTTGCGCGTCGCGCCTCGCAAGGGCGCGCGGATTGAAACATTTTAATACCCTTTAATACAGTGTAACTGGTAAACAGTCGCGCCTCGCAAGGGCGCGCGGATTGAAACTGTATCGCGTATAGTCAAGACAGCTTTACGGAAAGTCGCGCCTCGCAAGGGCGCGCGGATTGAAACAACAACAAATGCACGGTTGGCGGTCAGGACCTAGTCGCGCCTCGCAAGGGCGCGCGGATTGAAACAGAATTGTAAAAATTCCATCAAAGAAGCCCTCGGTCGCGCCTCGCAAGGGCGCGCGGATTGAAACTGCGTAGTACACGTCTTTTTTAGCATCAGGCTTAGTCGCGCCTCGCAAGGGCGCGCGGATTGAAACAGGTGGGACGTGGCGGAGTACATCAAGCGCGGACAGTCGCGCCTCGCAAGGGCGCGCGGATTGAAACGGTCGCCGATTTCGCCAAATCCGCAGAGGACGGGGTCGCGCCTCGCAAGGGCGCGCGGATTGAAACCGGCAGTCATGGATTTACCCCGGTCGCCCGTGCAGGAGTCGCGCCTCGCAAGGGCGCGCGGATTGAAACCATTGACAATAATTCGCTTGCATACGCGCCGGTTTTGTCGCGCCTCGCAAGGGCGCGCGGATTGAAACCTGCCACGTATTGTCGTGCTTGACGTCGCTTATGGTCGCGCCTCGCAAGGGCGCGCGGATTGAAACTGCCTCCGCTGTTGCAGGAGGAGGAAGGATGGGGTTGTCGCGCCTCGCAAGGGCGCGCGGATTGAAACTGGTCGACCTGCGCGATGTACTGCCAGTACGGCATAGTCGCGCCTCGCAAGGGCGCGCGGATTGAAACTTATATGTGATGCCAACCGAGACGGACGCGATTAAGTCGCGCCTCGCAAGGGCGCGCGGATTGAAACAGGTTGTCAATGGACAGTCGGAATTGATCCGCGGTCGCGCCTCGCAAGGGCGCGCGGATTGAAACTACCGTGTCCCCATTATATACGATGTTGATTTTAGTCGCGCCTCGCAAGGGCGCGCGGATTGAAACTTGACGATACGACGCAAGACTACTTTTTCGCCGTGTCGCGCCTCGCAAGGGCGCGCGGATTGAAACGGTTTTTCACCCCATCCCCCTGTTGACGGTCGCTGGTCGCGCCTCGCAAGGGCGCGCGGATTGAAACGGTTTTTCACCCCGTCCCCCTGTTGACGGTCGCTGGTCGCGCCTCGCAAGGGCGCGCGGATTGAAACTTCACGGCAACCGCAACCTCTCCCCCGTCTTCACGTCGCGCCTCGCAAGGGCGCGCGGATTGAAACACTCGTCGACCCATCCCCCGGAATTGCCCCCGGTAAGTCGCGCCTCGCAAGGGCGCGCGGATTGAAACACGCACATCTTTGTGGGCGACACGGAATTCGATGGTCGCGCCTCGCAAGGGCGCGCGGATTGAAACGGGAATTCCCGTCCGCTCCGACGCAGTGAACGCGGTCGCGCCTCGCAAGGGCGCGCGGATTGAAACGCTAATTTAATATGCGACGAACTTGACCGTTACCCGGTCGCGCCTCGCAAGGGCGCGCGGATTGAAACAGGCCACAATAAGCACCGTCGTACTCGGCGCGGATGTCGCGCCTCGCAAGGGCGCGCGGATTGAAACATTATCGCAAACTCCCGCCGCGAAACGCAGACAAGTCGCGCCTCGCAAGGGCGCGCGGATTGAAACCTTGATTTCTATGTTGCCGTCAATGAACTTATGCGGTCGCGCCTCGCAAGGGCGCGCGGATTGAAACTCTCCACGTCTCGCGCACCCAAAGAGTATCGCCGGTCGCGCCTCGCAAGGGCGCGCGGATTGAAACTTGGGTGTGACCGTGGAATTGACGACAAACCTTGTGTCGCGCCTCGCAAGGGCGCGCGGATTGAAACGCTTGCATACGCGCCAGTTTTAAGGGCAAGCGCAGTCGCGCCTCGCAAGGGCGCGCGGATTGAAACAGTTTGGTCGGCAAGATTGCGCTTGATGGCATGGTCGCGCCTCGCAAGGGCGCGCGGATTGAAACCAGGGCGCGGCTGCATACATGGAAGTCATGGCGAAGTCGCGCCTCGCAAGGGCGCGCGGATTGAAACCTGCGTTACTGGGAAACGACGGATGGTGACTATTAGGTCGCGCCTCGCAAGGGCGCGCGGATTGAAACCTCGGCCCAGCCGCCACGTTCAATCTACCGGGGGGTGTCGCGCCTCGCAAGGGCGCGCGGATTGAAACCGTTTCAAACCCGTCGCGTTCCACGACCTCGGCAGTCGCGCCTCGCAAGGGCGCGCGGATTGAAACTCAAGAGCGCCAAATACGATAATCCGACCACCGCCGGTCGCGCCTCGCAAGGGCGCGCGGATTGAAACATCATACTGGACCAGTATTGCGTTTGGCGCGGGGAGTCGCGCCTCGCAAGGGCGCGCGGATTGAAACTTTACATAACGCCAGCAGCCGCTCCGCCTTTGCCCGTCGCGCCTCGCAAGGGCGCGCGGATTGAAACTCTGGGTGTGTGCGCGTCAAGTAGTCTCGCGCCGATGTCGCGCCTCGCAAGGGCGCGCGGATTGAAACCCGAAGGGCCGGAGGTGTAAAATGATTAATGGCAAGTCGCGCCTCGCAAGGGCGCGCGGATTGAAACGAATATGATGAAATAAACGAAACGGGCGTTGCCGGTCGCGCCTCGCAAGGGCGCGCGGATTGAAACAGGGTGGAGGGGGGAGGGGCAAAAATGACAATCCTGTCGCGCCTCGCAAGGGCGCGCGGATTGAAACGCCTTGCCGTCTATAAGGGCGCGGAGGGCGGTGGTCGCGCCTCGCAAGGGCGCGCGGATTGAAACATATAAGGCTTGTATGGCCTTGTCTTGCGACTTCGGTCGCGCCTCGCAAGGGCGCGCGGATTGAAACTGTACTATGGACGATCAAGACGCGGAATATACAGTCGCGCCTCGCAAGGGCGCGCGGATTGAAACGCTATAATCGAAGTATACGTACTGGCGGGGCTTTGGTCGCGCCTCGCAAGGGCGCGCGGATTGAAACTCGTCTTGATGACAGCACGGAAACGGGCGGCCTGGTCGCGCCTCGCAAGGGCGCGCGGATTGAAACAACGCCAACGCCTCGGATATTTATTCGGCTTGCGTCGCGCCTCGCAAGGGCGCGCGGATTGAAACCTTTATACGCTTTCGCGATTAATTGATTGAATTTGTCGCGCCTCGCAAGGGCGCGCGGATTGAAACTATGGTATTTTCTACCGATTTTACAAACGCTATAAGTCGCGCCTCGCAAGGGCGCGCGGATTGAAACTTATCTTCTCCATCTACGTCGTCAAGAAATCTAGTCGCGCCTCGCAAGGGCGCGCGGATTGAAACGACGGCTTGCGGGGCCTAAGTGACCGCGTTTTTTGTCGCGCCTCGCAAGGGCGCGCGGATTGAAACCCGCAATGGGGGCGTCTGATCCCACGGCGGACAAGTCGCGCCTCGCAAGGGCGCGCGGATTGAAACAAGCTGAAACGCGCGCTCAAAAAGCAGGGCACCCGTCGCGCCTCGCAAGGGCGCGCGGATTGAAACCCGCAATCGCAGACGTCTCCGGCTACCTTACACCGCCGGTCGCGCCTCGCAAGGGCGCGCGGATTGAAACAGCGTCGGTTACAGCATAATTGAGCGGAAACGCCAAGTCGCGCCTCGCAAGGGCGCGCGGATTGAAACTCGCCATAAATCACCACACGCTTCCACGTCGGTGTTGTCGCGCCTCGCAAGGGCGCGCGGATTGAAACGCGACGGCCACGGGCGGGGAAACGCCGCCGCCTGGTCGCGCCTCGCAAGGGCGCGCGGATTGAAACTGGTCATCCCTGCGGGGCAGTTGACCGGCGAGATAGTCGCGCCTCGCAAGGGCGCGCGGATTGAAACGACAATTCGGCACAATAGAGCGCGTGGCTCTCAGTCGCGCCTCGCAAGGGCGCGCGGATTGAAACTCCATGTGGCGATACTTCACAAGCCCCGTTGCGACACGTCGCGCCTCGCAAGGGCGCGCGGATTGAAACTCGGCATCTTTGAGCGTCACCGCGTCCAAGACGTCGTCGCGCCTCGCAAGGGCGCGCGGATTGAAACTCACTTTGGAAAAACGCTGGGGTAACGACGGCTTGTCGCGCCTCGCAAGGGCGCGCGGATTGAAACGGTTACCTCATCGTCGTGGAGAGCAACCCTCCTTGTCGCGCCTCGCAAGGGCGCGCGGATTGAAACATCAAGTTGCTCATTGTCCAACTCATCAATCCGCGAAGTCGCGCCTCGCAAGGGCGCGCGGATTGAAACAACGTGTACGCGGAAACATAAATCTTTTCCCAACCTGTCGCGCCTCGCAAGGGCGCGCGGATTGAAACTTTAGTACCTGCGGAATGGGAACGCCCATCAATGTCGCGCCTCGCAAGGGCGCGCGGATTGAAACTGCTCCGAAAAGGTTCGTATGATTGTCGCCAAGCCGTCGCGCCTCGCAAGGGCGCGCGGATTGAAACACGCGGTCTTCTACGGCGGTGAACTGCGTGGCCTGGTCGCGCCTCGCAAGGGCGCGCGGATTGAAACACCTGCGGGTAACTGAGGCACAACCAACGTCAGCCCGTCGCGCCTCGCAAGGGCGCGCGGATTGAAACGGTGGCTTTAAGGTTGTCGCGGGATTAATAGCGGGGAGTCGCGCCTCGCAAGGGCGCGCGGATTGAAACACCCTCTTCGCCCCCGCAGCGAGGCACAACTGCAGTCGCGCCTCGCAAGGGCGCGCGGATTGAAACAATTGGTTTAAGTCGGAAAGTTTGAGAGGGGAGACGGTCGCGCCTCGCAAGGGCGCGCGGATTGAAACAATCGCCTCCTCCAATTCCTCCATGCGCCCCAAAGTCGCGCCTCGCAAGGGCGCGCGGATTGAAACAACGATAACTCTAACGAAAGGGAAAATATGACAGGGTCGCGCCTCGCAAGGGCGCGCGGATTGAAACCCGTAATGTAAGCGTTACCACCATACATGCCGGACGGTCGCGCCTCGCAAGGGCGCGCGGATTGAAACACGGCGACGCCCCCCGAACGCCGGTATCAATCGCAGTCGCGCCTCGCAAGGGCGCGCGGATTGAAACAGTCAAGAAGTCGGTTGTTAAGAAAGCAGCCCCAGGTCGCGCCTCGCAAGGGCGCGCGGATTGAAACAACAATGTCTTGTCGTCATACTCCTTGTAATTAGTCGCGCCTCGCAAGGGCGCGCGGATTGAAACGCCGTCGTTGCCGCGAGGCCATAAACGGCGGCACCGGCAGTCGCGCCTCGCAAGGGCGCGCGGATTGAAACCCGTCGATCTGGGAAAAGCCGGACGGGAGCGCAAGGTCGCGCCTCGCAAGGGCGCGCGGATTGAAACTGAGATATATCATTGGGTTGAGAAGAGAGACATGAGGTCGCGCCTCGCAAGGGCGCGCGGATTGAAACAGCAATTACCGCTGCGTTCACGAGGGCGGCTTGTGGTCGCGCCTCGCAAGGGCGCGCGGATTGAAACTAAATCGCCCGCAATCCCGCGCCCCCCGTTTTCAAGTCGCGCCTCGCAAGGGCGCGCGGATTGAAACACCGTGTCATATTATAAAGAGATGATCGGCAATGGTCGCGCCTCGCAAGGGCGCGCGGATTGAAACGCATAGGGAAAGGAAAGGTGAATAATGGATATAGTCGCGCCTCGCAAGGGCGCGCGGATTGAAACACTAACCTGCATCTCACATATGTGACGAGCTTGGTCGCGCCTCGCAAGGGCGCGCGGATTGAAACGGCAATATTATCCTTGCCGGACAGCCCTCGTTTAGTCGCGCCTCGCAAGGGCGCGCGGATTGAAACGCGCCTATTGCGTCCATAACATCATACCAGCGGCGGTCGCGCCTCGCAAGGGCGCGCGGATTGAAACTGCCTTGTGGAGGCGCTTACTCCACAGCGGCAACCGGTCGCGCCTCGCAAGGGCGCGCGGATTGAAACTACCCATCCATTCACAGCAATTTTATTTTGCTTGGTCGCGCCTCGCAAGGGCGCGCGGATTGAAACATTGCATTGCCGCCCGCAAGGGTGTGGATTGAAAGTCGCGCCTCGCAAGGGCGCGCGGATTGAAACTCGCAAATAGTATCACTCAAGGACACGGCTGGAAAGTCGCGCCTCGCAAGGGCGCGCGGATTGAAACTCGTAATATTTTTTCTCCCTTGCAAGTTCCTTGTGTCGCGCCTCGCAAGGGCGCGCGGATTGAAACACCGCACCCGCTACAGCACTGCGGATCGCTTTGCCCGTCGCGCCTCGCAAGGGCGCGCGGATTGAAACCACAAGTATCGCCTCGCGGACGACAGCGGCCCCGCGGTCGCGCCTCGCAAGGGCGCGCGGATTGAAACTTTATTGACGATTGTGCGCCGGTTTTCCCTGCGCGTCGCGCCTCGCAAGGGCGCGCGGATTGAAACAACACGGGCAGTGGTTCAACGGCCTTATCCCCGGTCGCGCCTCGCAAGGGCGCGCGGATTGAAACTAACAAAAAAAGTATTATATTGATAAATATGGACAGTCGCGCCTCGCAAGGGCGCGCGGATTGAAACGGATTGCTCTCGTTTGGTAGTTTCGTCTACCTCTCGTCGCGCCTCGCAAGGGCGCGCGGATTGAAACAGTCCATAGGGCGTGATATATATGGACAACGCAAGTCGCGCCTCGCAAGGGCGCGCGGATTGAAACCCTTTCCGTCGATCCCAACAATCGCGCGTGGTTGTCGCGCCTCGCAAGGGCGCGCGGATTGAAACATATTATCCTTTATCAGGCGACATCAGGCATCACCGGTCGCGCCTCGCAAGGGCGCGCGGATTGAAACTATCATCTCGATGAATACGCGATGGAGTTTGATATGTCGCGCCTCGCAAGGGCGCGCGGATTGAAACAGGAATTTAGCCGGTGGGACACGGAGGCCTTGCTCGTCGCGCCTCGCAAGGGCGCGCGGATTGAAACCTGATGAACATCCGATTCCCGCATTTGTCGCACGTCGCGCCTCGCAAGGGCGCGCGGATTGAAACTCGCGGGGTTTCCAGCCAGTTCCGGCCCGTTCCTGGTCGCGCCTCGCAAGGGCGCGCGGATTGAAACTGCAAATTAGCAAGCACAAGGTCGCCCTTCGCGCCGTCGCGCCTCGCAAGGGCGCGCGGATTGAAACTCCCGCAGTTCCAGCCACTTTTGCATTGCGGCGGGGTCGCGCCTCGCAAGGGCGCGCGGATTGAAACTCGTTCGACGCCATTTAATTTGGCGTCAAAATAAAGTCGCGCCTCGCAAGGGCGCGCGGATTGAAACTCCGCCGCAGGAATACCTGCCGCTTCCATAGACGGTCGCGCCTCGCAAGGGCGCGCGGATTGAAACACGCTGACTACGTGGCGGCTATTTTGGAGCGGCGGCAGGTCGCGCCTCGCAAGGGCGCGCGGATTGAAACCACGAGCAAATACGACCGTAGACTTCGGGGTCTAAGTCGCGCCTCGCAAGGGCGCGCGGATTGAAACTTGTGAATCTCCAACCCAGTACGCGCCAGTATAAGTCGCGCCTCGCAAGGGCGCGCGGATTGAAACGGGCAATCCTCTTCCGGCCCCGGCGTGCTGGCTTGGGTCGCGCCTCGCAAGGGCGCGCGGATTGAAACTATGGCGGCTGGGTTGCAATATGCAACTGGGGGCAAGTCGCGCCTCGCAAGGGCGCGCGGATTGAAACACAAATAGCGTAACGGGCAGCCGGTTGTTGGGCCGGTCGCGCCTCGCAAGGGCGCGCGGATTGAAACCCGTCCCGCCGCCCGCCGGGGTGGAGAACGACCCCGTCGCGCCTCGCAAGGGCGCGCGGATTGAAACGCAATACCGGCCCAACAACTAAGGCTTGGGCGCAAAGTCGCGCCTCGCAAGGGCGCGCGGATTGAAACAACTATCACCTCGCGCGTCTCCGCATACCGGCGCGGTCGCGCCTCGCAAGGGCGCGCGGATTGAAACGCCCGCCGTCGCTCCCGCAACCAAATCCATCTTGCCGGTCGCGCCTCGCAAGGGCGCGCGGATTGAAACGAGTTTACGCGGGAGGAGGTTGGCGTCCTGCGGCGGGTCGCGCCTCGCAAGGGCGCGCGGATTGAAACATCCTTTATGCCGTTACCAATAATACCAGCTTGTAGTCGCGCCTCGCAAGGGCGCGCGGATTGAAACCAGCCAGTTCCGGCCTGTTCCTGCCCCTCCACAAGTCGCGCCTCGCAAGGGCGCGCGGATTGAAACACGTCTCCCGCGTTCGGACGCGCGGCATTTTCCGGTCGCGCCTCGCAAGGGCGCGCGGATTGAAACTTGGCTTATACAAAACCTTTTCCCCGACGCACTTCGGTCGCGCCTCGCAAGGGCGCGCGGATTGAAACAGCAATTACCGCTGCGTTCACGAGAGCGGCTTGTGGTCGCGCCTCGCAAGGGCGCGCGGATTGAAACATCGGAGTCCGATCAGCGGCAAGCCGCGCGGCGTGGTCGCGCCTCGCAAGGGCGCGCGGATTGAAACAGCACAGTCAGCATACGGCGCAATACGCTGGGAAGTCGCGCCTCGCAAGGGCGCGCGGATTGAAACTTTATTGGAATTTTTACAATCTTGAAAAAGATTCCGTCGCGCCTCGCAAGGGCGCGCGGATTGAAACTTGAAGTCGTCACGCGCGGCAACGATGCCGAGCTGGTCGCGCCTCGCAAGGGCGCGCGGATTGAAACCCGAACCGGAACCCTCCGCGCCGGAAGTTACCGAGTCGCGCCTCGCAAGGGCGCGCGGATTGAAACTTTGCCGCTGGCTGTTTTTTGGCCCATGCGCCGGAGTCGCGCCTCGCAAGGGCGCGCGGATTGAAACATGACAGGCGAATCAAGGGGCGCAAGGTATACGTCGTCGCGCCTCGCAAGGGCGCGCGGATTGAAACATTTTAAACCTCCTTTGTTTTGAGAAATTAGTCCAGTCGCGCCTCGCAAGGGCGCGCGGATTGAAACACAAGCCCCGTTGCGACACCTGCGTTGACCGTCGAGTCGCGCCTCGCAAGGGCGCGCGGATTGAAACCAGATTGAACTGGATTTTCTGCGCGGGCATTATCGTCGCGCCTCGCAAGGGCGCGCGGATTGAAACAGGGTGTGGCGTCGCAGGGTATTGACTTCGCCTGCGGTCGCGCCTCGCAAGGGCGCGCGGATTGAAACAACAGCGTGTCCAAACTCATGTGCGATTTCATCAGGTCGCGCCTCGCAAGGGCGCGCGGATTGAAACAACGTTTATAATGTTATTAAGGCTGCGCGTCCCATGTCGCGCCTCGCAAGGGCGCGCGGATTGAAACGGTTGTAACAAGAAGGAATTACACAAGGCGCGCAAGGTCGCGCCTCGCAAGGGCGCGCGGATTGAAACCTCGTGACCGCGCAGGTCGGCAAGACGATTTACAGTCGCGCCTCGCAAGGGCGCGCGGATTGAAACTTTGAGGGCGTCGGGGCGATCGGGCGCGGCCTCGGGTCGCGCCTCGCAAGGGCGCGCGGATTGAAACTGTCCGCAAGCAGGTTTACGAGTGGTACGGGAGGTTCGTCGCGCCTCGCAAGGGCGCGCGGATTGAAACTTCGACCGCCTCGGCGCGTTGGGTGAATCAATCGGTCGCGCCTCGCAAGGGCGCGCGGATTGAAACATGGCGAATACGGGATTTTATCTGTTCGACGCCGCGGTCGCGCCTCGCAAGGGCGCGCGGATTGAAACAATATTAATCGGCAATTGTATTATGTATTTCATTTTATCGTCGCGCCTCGCAAGGGCGCGCGGATTGAAACCAATGCCAAGGTAAGTTTTCCAGTCAATCTTGGCAGTCGCCCTCTCACGAGGGCGCGGNTTGAAACAGC
>JGI24698J34947_10002001_pt1 | contig 10865 bp, 14 predicted proteins | sample TergutMp193P3_FD_34947 | JGI IMG/M metagenome (IMG submission 34947) | reverse complement strand
TCGTGTTTCTCTCTTAACAGCCCTTTGGTTGTTTCATCAGGAAATCCAGCACAGGATTGTATACGGTGTCATACGAGTTTATATGCGTTTCATTTGCTGGCGCAGGATTACTCCATATCAGGAAATACTCCGCGGTACTGGCAACGCTACGCTTGTCGTATCCGCTCCTAATCGCCGACAGTGAACCAGCTATCGCAAGAAACACAAGCCGTCTTTCTTCCTTTGTCGCCTCACGCTTTATGTCCTCAGACCGGCCATTTTTAAAGAAACGCTCCACGACATACATTGAGTGTTCTTCAGAGTATTTTCGTATGTCCTCTTCCGTGTAGGTATATTTTTCATCCGTGACCCACATCATGCTTTCTCCTTAAATAACCATGCGGCTGGAGGTTTTCGCCCCAACCGCACGGCATAGTTTTTCGTTTCGCCCTACGCCCTACGCGCTCTCGGCCATCCTGAGAAACTCCTGTTCAGACAGGATTTTTACGCCTAACGATTGGGCTTTGTTAAGCTTGCTTCCCGCTTTCTGTCCGCAGATCAGGTAGTCGGTGTTTTTCGATACCGAACTCCCCGCTATTGCACCCAAGGATTCGATCCTTGAGTTAATTGAGTCACGGGTAAAATTTTCGAGTTTGCCCGTAACCACGATTGTGCGCCCGGCAAAGAGATTGCCTCTATTCTCCGCAGTCGCGGCGGCGCTTTTCTTAACGATAGTAGCCATTGTTTGTAACTCCTTCCAAATAAATTGATTTTCTTGTACCGCAAACCAGTCATGAATATTGCGGTGCAGAACCTCGCCAAAATCGTTTAACTCCGTGAAGTCAAAGCCTCCGCTCACGGCGAACTTAAAGGCGTTCAGGTTGCCGTTAAAACGGCGGCACAACTCCCGGCTTGCTGTCCTTCCAAGCATGGGAATATCCATTGCCACGACAAATCGCTCAAAAGTCGTTTTGCGGCTTCTCTGGATTGATTCCCATAACCGCCGCCATGACTTTTCACCGAAACCTTCCATACTGACGATCTCCTTAGCGTGTTCATCCAGCCGATAGATGTCGATGTAATTACGAATCCAACCAGAGCTTATGAACTTCTCAAGGGTGGCCTCGGATAAGCCTTCGATGTCCATAGCTTTTTTTCCCACGAAATGAACGAACTTACGGAGGATCTGATTAGCGCAACCGGAATTGTCGCAACGGAGTACCTTTGTCTTGTTGTTTTCCTGTACCCGTGTCGAATGTCCACAGCAGGGACACTTTTTAGGTATGATGACTTTTTCGTTGAAGCGGCCCCGGTCAAGGTTTTCCTCAACATGGGGGATGATCATGTTTCGCTTGCTGATGAGAATTCGGCACCCCGGCATTAGTTCCAAATCTTGAATAAAGGACAAGTTATGAAGGCTTGCGCGAGACACATTACAGCCGTCGATTTCAACGACATCGAATAAGGCTACCGGAGATAATTCGCCGGAACGTGATGGCGTCCATTCGATTCCTCGTAGGGTAGTCTCGTGTAAATCATCATTAAACTTGAACGCAAGGGCGTCCTTGAAATGATGCCCTGTCCTCCCACAAGAGAGAGAAAAAGGAATGTCATTGTATGTGGCTACAATGCCGTCAATAGGCAACCCCTGATTATCGGCTAGGATACGCAACGATGAGATGCTGTTTATGATTTCCTCTTGTGTCGCGTTTATCCTTTTGAGGTAATACTTGCAGGTAGAGAACCCCAATCGCTCTAAGGCTTCCAGTTTCATGAATTTACAGGCCGCTGTCATTGCGTCTTCATTTAGCCCCTCGGTTACGCTAAACGGTGAAAACACTAACCCACGCCCGGCACAAGAAGCGGTGTCATAACAACGAATCGAACCAGCCGCCATGTTACGCGCATTTTTGTAGGGATTGCCCGTGCTGTCCCGCAAGGTTTCTTTGAGTTTGTCAAAGGTTGGTTTCAAAATGAAAGCCTCGCCAGCTACAACCAACCTCGAAAGATAGGGAATTTGTATCGGGATACCTTCGATAACGCAGGCGTTATGGGTAACTACCTCACCTTCTTCGCCATTCCCGCGTGTTGACGCTTGAATAAGCCGTCCCTTCTCGTATTCGAGTTTAAGTGTTAATCCATCAAGTTTGTGCATAAGCAGGACTTGATGAGAACCGATGAAACGCATGAATTCGCCGATTTGTTTGGTCTTTTCCATCGAGAGCAACGGCACGGTGTGGGTGGTCTTTTCCAAACCCTCAACTACTTTGTAGCCCACGGTCTGTGTAGGAGAATTGCTCATGGCAATACCGCTACGCTTTTCCAGCCGTTGCAGTTCGTCAAAAACACGATCATAAAGTGCGTCTGAAACTGTAGGCGCGTTCAGGTTGTAGTATTCGTGCCGCCACTGGTTTAGCCTGGCGGTCAGTTCGTAGATTTCTTCTTTGGTTGTTTTTTGCATATTACCGATTCCTCCTTGCTGTAATTTGTCATACAGACCATGCATAAAACAGAGCCATCAGGTTTGAACCATAGGCACCTGCTTCCACATTTCGGACAAATAGTTATAACTTTACTCGTACCTTCCTCCTTAATCTGAAATAGCAACATACATTTTGATGTAAGCAAACAGTTCCCAAATGCTAAACTTTGCTAATTCGGCGGCACATCGGAGAATCTCACATTGAAACTCTGCCGACATTATGTTGACAATACCGTTAGCCTTGTCTTCTACCCCGTTTGCCTTAATCTGCTTAATGTTTTCCTCCACATTCTCATCCGTTAGATGACGAATCCCAACATCAACCAAATGCGTAAGCCCCATCCTGAAAAGGACAATACCGTACTTGTTTTCTATGGCGCTTATTTGTTGTGTTTTACTTGACACTTACTTACCTCCATTTCCGGATGAAGACGCTGGCCGATAGCGTTGGACAAGCTTTTCTTTTTCTAAGGCAAATAGGCCGATATGGTAAATGTAGTTATCCAATTTGAAATGATGATCGTCCACATAACGGCAGGTATACCGTATCCACCCATCTCCCACTTCAAGCTCAATTTCTTCTTCATCATTCAGGTAGAAAAATGTTTCCCCTGATGTTGTGACGAACCTGATTTGCCTTTCTGGTCTGTTTTCCATTATTGCGGGACGGTAACGCTGGATAAACCTTTCACGGATTTCCGCAAATTCGATGATGTGAAAAGTCTGGTTATTCAGTTTGAAGTGAAAATTGTCAATGTAATGGCAGGTGAATCTTTTCCACTCATTAGTTGTTTCAATCTCAATATCTTCCCCGTCAAAAATGTAAAACAACGTATTATTCACGCTGTCTACAAAACGAATTCTTTGTTTTTCCATACTGTATACTCCTATTCTCAGAAAATGAAAAAGCCGCCCCATACGGAGCGGCTATATACTGGAAAACGAAATGGCCGTTTGAAATAGACAGCCTTTTGAAACAAGACTTAATTCAAGTAAACCCCTTCAATCCTAATCAGAACCAGTACACCTCCTTCTTCGCTACCTTGCGTCTAAATTCAAGACAGGCTGCTTGTTCGATAAAACCTTGACGGACTAAATACCTGAGTAGCTCATAGGGATCTTTATCCCAAATTTTTATGGCTTTTTTTACCTCTTCGTTATTAAGCCATTCAAAATAGTATCCCCTTCCGGTGTCGTCATTAGGTATGCTTCCTTTAATCCGGTTAAGAGCCTCAATATAGATTTGGTCAAAGATTTCATCAGGCTGATAACCGTAGCGGTGAGTATACCCATTAAGGATATTCCTTATCTCAAGGTAATACTTGTCGCGTATTTTTTTCTTTAGGCGAAAGTCTTTCCATCGGCTGATTTCAAAATATTCTTTCTGAACCGGAAATACCACTTCCCCATACTCCGGGTTTCTTGTTTCCCGATGGATACAAAGACGATTCCTTGTGCGAAAGCTTTTATCAACCCATATTTCGCTGAGGTGGGAGAGAACTCTTTTATAACTTCTTGACATGGCTGTCTCCTTGTGGTTTTACCGACGGAAGACAGCCCCCTTGTTTACCTGTTTCATTATATTCTGATACCTTCCCTGTAAAAAGGATACTTACAATCTTTCAATGCGTTGAAATATACCAGATTACTTTAGGCGAATCAAGAGGGCTACCTTCTGTTCATTGGATTTGGGTGCTTTACGCGGCAAGCTCCATTATGATTTCTTGAGCCTCACCCATTACAGGATCACCATCAAGGAACATAGCCATTTTGGTATCGGCAAAGGTTTGGGTCTTGCGTTTGGGCTGGGCGTTTGAACGATAATCGGCGATGGCATTGTAGGCCCCCCATGCGGTGTTCTTGATGTTTTGAAGGTCGTCTTTCTTCTTCAAAATGCTTTTTATGATCTCCTTGACTTCCCGGTTGGATTGAAGCTGGCGCCTCGACATATCGGCGGTCGCAGGAAAAAGCCGATCAAGAACCTTGCCGATGTTCACTTTCTTTCCTGCAAGGCGGGAAGCGAAAACCTCAAGGTCATGGAAGTATTTACTTGCCGCGCCCATTGTTTTAAGTGCCTCATCCTTCCGCTGTTCCATCATGGACAAATGCTTGATTGANATTTTNCNNTTTGCCGTGCTCAAAGCCGCCGTGAGGGTATTGTTACACACAACGCGGATGGCGGTCAAAAAAACCTGCAAACAGGCAGAACCATCATGGGCGTTGGAAAGGCACAGGTAAGGTTTGTATTCATCTTCCACGATACGGCCTTTAGGCATATTGACTAACGTAAAAACCCGTCGTCCATTGAACAAAGACCCTGCCGTTTCGTAGGTGCATTTCACCCGCCCATTCCCGATAAGGTCATCCGCAAAGGCGAAAACGTCCTTGTTTTGCGCCACATGATACCGTTCCGAAACGATGCCTAATGTTTCTTTGGTATCGCTTCGCACATTTGCGACAAAGCCAGGTATAGGCTGTGCCCAATTATTCGCCGCATAAATTGGTGTCTGATCGACGGTCCAGGTCAGGCGGGCCGCTTTGATTGCTTCATCGGACGATGGTACTCCATCCAATACAGTGCCGATGCCGTGCCAAGGGACTTCTCCCCGCGCTGAAAACATCCAGTCATTTTCCAAGATTCCATCCATAGTAGAACCTCCATAAATAATTAAAGCCGCCTTTAGCGGCGGCCTTTGTTCCAAAATAAAAACCCAAGAAAGTATTGTTGAGACTAAAATTCTGCCGCTTCCCAATTTTTAAGGAATTCGCCTTGTTGCCGCATACTTGCAAAGTCTGTTTCCGAGAATACGACATGATCGAGAAGCGGTATTCCGATAATGACTCCCGCTTTGTAGATTCTCTCGGTAATCTGCTTATCTTCTTTGGAAGGGATTAACGCGCCGGAAGGGTGGTTATGGCAGACAATGATTGCCGATGCCCTATCGCTGATAGCCCTGCAAAAAACTTCCCTCGGATGAACGATTGTTCGGTTTACAAGCCCGATAGTGATAATAGAGATTGATATTACAATATGGGAGCCGTTTAGGGTAAGCAGAATAAAGTGTTCCTGTTGTGAGGCGGCATACCGTTTTACCAGTTGAAATACTTCTATAGGGTTTTTGATTTTAGCCTCATGTTTCAGCTTACGTTCAGAGACTATTTGGTAGGTCATATAATCCTCCAAAATGTTGTGTGCAATTCTCACTGCCACAGGCTATGAAAAGCCCAATTCCTTATAATCCTTCCCAGTCATGTTCCAGCTCTTGTCTTCAACCAGAACTTCACCGTGTTGCCATTTGGCGATATAGACGCCTCGAAATGCATTGCCTATTTCGTAATACTCAAGACGGAAAACAAAGTCTTTATGAAGTTCGGCAAGCTTTTTGATAACTGGCAAAGGCGGATTCCAAGCGGTATAGAAGTCAATGGTGGATTCTCCGATATTTAAATCGTAACCACTCCATTTAGTCCCCCACTTTTCAAGCCTTTGGTCGTACCAATCAGGTACGTCGCCGATCGGTGCTATGCGTTCAAAATCAAAGAAGCTCTCTCCATGCTCGTCTTTCCTGATGTAGTTTTTAAGAATAATAGGCATTGCTTCTTTAGCCATGACAAGCGAATTACAGCAATGGTTAGGCATAGGTGTCTCCAAATAAAGAATAAAGCCGCCCATACGGACGGCTTATATGAACGAATGCAATAAATCTTTTACGCGCAGAGTTCCTCGTTATAGCCCAAAAGCCTCAAATCGCTTTGACCAATCATTTTCAAGCCTGCTTCATTCCACAATCTGATTGCTTCTTCCTCGGACACCTCGAACTCGTCTTCAATATCACGGTAGTTGTTTACCCATTTTCGGAGTTTGGCAACCTCAATGTTGAACTTCATCATCAAGTCCTGGTTCACTTTCAAGTGAACATTCTTGTTCTTGTATAACTTTGCAGTGAAAGCAATAACACCGTCCAATGTCAAAAAGCGTTGTTCAGTTCCCAATTCCTTGTAGTCAAAATAATAACTTTCATGGATGTAGTAGCCAAGGCTTCGGCAGACAACAATTAAATCATCAACTACACAGGGGTCAAAGTGATAGCTCTTGTAGCAATGCGTAACCAGCCGGTAATCCAGCTTATATTTTTCAGGTTTCGGCTTGCTTCCATATCTCCAGTTGTCCTTGATCCAATGAACGTTACTTTTATAAGCCCTGATATATTCCTGGTCTGTGAGCTTGTCGAACACCGATAAAATCTGCTCCCCGGTATACTCGTTAAAATGCTTCACTACCCAGACGATGATTGAATAGAGGTTGTCCTCGTTAAAATCAAGGCTATTGAATTCTTCCATCTGGTCAAGCATTTTCTTCCGAGTATCATGGGTAAGCCGTGAGTTAATTGCGGAGATACGATCAAATGCTAACCGCCAATACCTATGCTTGAGGGTCTTGATGTTCTCCTTGATTGTTTCAAGGATTGATTTTCTGTCCATGCCGAGGGCTTCTATTACCCTATAAGGCAGTTTCCCCAGCGCCTTGAATGCTTCAAGAAGAGAGTTTAAGTCGTACTCGTAATCCCCAACAAGATCAGTAAACGCGGCGTTCTTTAGCTTAACTTCCCTTGCTTCTTCCAGTTCGGGGCCTTCATTTTTAAACTTCCCGATGTGGTTTTCCATCCAGCGTTCAAATGAATCAGGGTCGTCCTCATTCCCGTATTCGATATAAGCGCCTAATGACTGCCCTCGAAAATGTTCCTCACGTTTTCTCGGTTTTGGATTGATTCGGATAAGGTGTACTCTGACTTGCGCCCTGCGGTCGGCGTTGTTAAAGTCAAACTCCCCTATCTTTTTCACCTCATACGTTTCCAACATAGGGTGTTTCCCGATACTGGTTTCCCATCGAACCGGAAGTACAAGATACATAACTCCAAAATTGGCCTCGTCAAGAAGTTTTTGTACCCACGGAACAAAGACTGAGTACGGCGGGTTGCTGAATATCACGCTGTAACCCTTGTCGATAAGAGTTGTCTTAAAAAAGTCCCGGCCGATGATAAACACGTTGTGGTTGATTAAGTCGTCTGCCTGGCTTTGTGCGATCTCAATGCCGTAAGTCTTTTCGATGGTAACATCGCCGTTAACGCCTTTTATCGCGCCGAATACCCTGCCATCACCCGCGCCAACGTCAAGAAACGTATTGATGCTGTAGGTGTACTTGTCCGTTCTTGTTTCCCTGTCGTGGTTCCAGTCATAACCAAAATACTTGTTACTCCGATCTCTTGTATATCCGGCAAGGTTCCCTTTAGTAAATAGGCCGTGCAAGTCTTGGTTCATGGCGGTGAGTATCTCATCGGTGGTGGGATACCATTCAAAGTCCTCGTTGTTTTGGTTTAAGACTTTTACTTTTTTGCTTGTAGTCATTGGTCTCCCCTAAAAATCCTCAAAATCGTCAAGCGCACTGACAAGACCGTCAAAGTCTTCGGACTCCCCCAGTATATCGGCGATCATGTCTACAGCCATTCGGTCTATTCCCCTGTCATCAGCAAGGCTATCAAGGTAATCATCCCGATTCTTGTAACCATTGGAGATATATACATCCTCATTGGTTGGTTTGGTTTTCATTTATCCCTCCTTTTTAGGCGATGCCTTTTCAATGCGGTATCTTTCCTTGTTTGCGGAAAAGAAAGATCGCAAATCATCTTCAAGTGCCATAAGCTGTTCCTTGTTTCCATCTTTAATCAGATAGATGATGATTTTGCTCAGTTCGGGAAATGCCTTTATGCTGACATGGGCTTTTGAGGATTTCCCATTTCCGGTTGGCTTTTGAAACGCTTCCTTTTTCGGTGTAGGCTCAGACAATTCCTGAACCTTTTCACGCATCCCTGCCCGGCTTAACTTCCCGCTTTTTCTTTCTTCAAGAACAGCAAGGCGCTGTTCTTTATCCTTGATAGGATTGGTTTCGGCAATATCGCTTATAGTTATGCCGGCATAACCTATCAAGTTTTCATAGTCCTTGTCCTGATTGATCTGATTTACGCCAACAAACAGAACTTTGACATACCCCTCGCTTTTGCCTATCACTTCGCTAATCTGCCGTAAAGTCATGCCTCGTTCTCTCAANTGATTTAATGCTTGGTAAAGGTCTTGTTGGGATAAATCTACCCGTTGTACGTTCTCAATAAGCTGGATCACAGAAATATTCTGGTTATCAGAAATTATGCACCGGATACTGTGGTACTTTTCCGGGTCTTCCTTATAGAGCCTTTTGTAAGCCAAAAGCCTACGGTGTCCAATCTTTGTAACATACCCATCCTCTACGGCATACACGGTAATCGGCTGTAGAAGCCCATACTGCCTTATGCTCTCCATTAACTCGTCTATCTCGGTATAATCCCCACGGACATTCATTTTTACATGAATATCCCCAATGGGAATGTCCTTGACGGTGAGCGTAACTGAACGGTTGTCCTGGGTTCCAGTTCTGGATTTTACGTTTTTCAGCATTCCCATCTTTGCCATTACAAGCCTTCCTCTACTGTGATGTCTAACACGGTTTTAAGGAGGCTTTTGACTTCCTCATGGGCTTTGAGTGTCTCGCCTTTCCCTTTTATCCNGTANTTNCGTCTTGTTGATGTATTTCCGGTAAGTGCTNGANCGNGATATGNGGTTAGGGCAAATGAAAGGCTTGAACATCTCATCTTCAAGAAAAAGGTTGGTGATCTGGTTGCGGTAAGCCCCTTGGTTATCGGTCATCGGCTTTTCAAACTGGTTGAAAATAATGTGGGTATCAATGTCAGAAAGCTCAAGGTCTGCCAGTTTTTCAAACTGGTATCGTAGGGCTTGGTAAGAAAACAAATCCTGCTGGATCGGGATTAAGAGGTAATCGCTTGCGGTAAGGACATTGCCGATGATGTTGTCATAAGTTGGCGATGTGTCGATGATGGCAAAGTCATACTCGGCATCATGCAAAGACCGTTTTAGGCGTTTTAGGCTGTCGGTGGAGCGAAACTCATTGAGGCGTACATCGCCTGAAATAAGGTCAATGTTTGGGTTTATATGCTTTACGCAATTCTGTATAGGTTCGCCCATGAAAAGATGGAATATGGTCTTGTCTTGAGGCGGACAGCCTTCCGCACAGTCGCTGAGGAAGAACGAGATAGAATGGTTGCTCGAATCGGCGTCCAATACAAGGCACCGGAAACCTGCTCCGGATAAAGCCCTGATAAGAATGGCGGCCAGGGTAGATTTACCTGTACCGCCCTTAATTGAGTTGATAGCGATAGTTTTCATTGTCTCTCCTTTTCAATGGTTAGCTTATGACCAAAAATGAAATAAGCCGCCCATACAGGCGGCTTTCGGTTTGCTAACAAATACGCTTTCCGTAGATGACTTTCTCTCCGTATTCATTCACGGTAGCAACCGGATATTGGGATAGAAACTCATTTAGATCAGGGTAGACGGCTCTTTCACTTTTCCGCGATGTTGCCCTTATTGTTCTGGGTTTCTTTTTTGTCCGTCCTCCTATTGTAGTAAAATAGGGGATCTGAAAAGCTGTTTTCATTGGGTATTCTCCTTTGTCTTGTTTCAGGTATTGAATTATTTTTTTAACTGGTTTTAGAGTATTCTGCTGTTAAATCCCCCACAGCTCTAAATCAAGCCACCTCCACGGACGGCTTAATGCTTTGGTAACTGTTTAGGCTAATAGCGAAAATCCACTTTAATGACCCACCAGCTTGCGTCTTCATCCGGTATGCTGTAATCGTCTGATTCCACATTAAAGACATAGGTACTGATGGTCAGGTGTTGAGCAAAAAGCTCTCCGGCAGAAATTAGGTTTTGACCATAAAAATCTAAATCGCCTTTTTCTTTGAACTTTTGAGCTAAACGTAAAAAATCATCAGCGGTGTTCTTCCAGTTATAATCTTTAACGAAATTCAAAAGCTCTTTCCGTTTATCCACAAGAGGCCCGGATTGATCAGGTAGAACCGTGTAATAACTGTAGAAATCCTCGCTTTCCAGATAATCGGATACTTGGGTCTCCGCTTCATCCAAGCCATCAGCCTGGGTCAGGAAATAAATGGTGGTACGGGAGAGGGACATAAGGATGCCTTAAAAGTTTGGCTCAAAGGTTTCCTCAACCAGTGCGAATTCTTCATTCGCTTCTTCTTCCGTAGCGGTGTTGTCTTTCTTTACCTCCGCTCGATACTCAATGTGGTCTGCCACAATGACTACCCTCGCCATTGATTTGCCTTCCTTACTTTCCCAGCGGTCTTGCCTGAGACGCCCGACTACCCTCACACCACGGCCCTTCCTTCCCTGGTTATTTACGCTTTCGGCAATTTTTCCCCACCCCTCAATGTCAAAAAAGCTCACCTCTTTTTCAAGGTTATCGTCCTGCCTGTAAAAACGGCTTGTAGCG
>JGI24698J34947_10002000_pt1 | contig 10877 bp, 6 predicted proteins | sample TergutMp193P3_FD_34947 | JGI IMG/M metagenome (IMG submission 34947) | reverse complement strand
TCTAAATTATCCATTTGTTCGCGCAGCCATTGTACCAGTTCGCCGCCGGATTCATAATGGTATTGTTCAAGTTTTTCCAGCGCTTCTTCCATGATGTTGGCTTTGTAGCGTTTGCAGGCTTCGGCAAGTTCCCGCAAAAGAACCGGATCGGGCTGCGGGGAAACGGGTTTCTCGTTTTCCTGTTCCGCAACCGCCGCCAGAAATTCCCGCAGTTTTTCCAGCAGTTTTTCAACATCCTTGATAAAAGGAGCGTTATTCATTTCGATAAAGTGAATGTCCTTTTTCCGGGCCGCTTGCTCAAGGGCATCCGCCTGTTTTGTCACCGCATCGGCGCAGATACCCGCGCTTGAACCCTTCAAACCATGAACCGTTATAATATAGTCATCTTCTTTATAATTCAGGAGTTTTTCCAGCAGCGCCGGGGTGTGTTTGCAATAAGAGCGCAGAACTTCCAGATATCCTTTTTTCTGATAACGGGCATTTCCCGCCCGAATGTTAATGCCCTCTACAAAAAAACTATCGGAAAGAATATCCTTTTCTCCCTTATCAAACTCCATTTCATGTATCTGTTTATCAATGGGTATCCATGTCGCCAATATATCATCCAGCTTTGATATTTCGATGGGTTTGCTGAGATAATCGTTAAAGCCGTTTGCTAAAAACATTTCCTTCATGCCGATAAGCGCGTTTGCGGTAAGGGCGATAATGGGAACCTGCTGATAAGATGCTCCTTCCAAAGCGCGAATGGCACGGGTAGCTTCCATGCCGTCCATTTCCGGCATCATGTGATCCATAAAAATGATGTCGTAATGTTCGCGCTGTACCAATAAAATAGCTTCCGCTCCGGTGGTACAGGTATCGACATGGCACCGGTATATTGCCAAAAGCCCCGAGGTAACTACCAGATTGGTATTAATATCATCAACAACGAGTATTCGCGCGTCGGGTATGATAAAATGCCCGTTCCCTTTCTGATCGTGCGCGGTTTCTTCCGTCCGGTTATTAAGCACATTCGCCACAGAGACGATGTATGCGGGCCTGTTTATTACGGGCAAGTTTCTGAATGACGCCGTTCCGTCGGAATCGGTAAACAACACCAGCGCTGTTTCAAGCGATTCCCGTTTTATCTGATCGTCGGCTCTTTCGGCAAGCTCTTCGTCCACAAGGGCAAAGGGATAATGCCCGCCCGAAAGTTCGCGGAAAAATTCTTCTTCGTCGTCTTTCAGCGTTATGGGCACTCCCAGGCTTTTCAGGGTGCGCATTATGGACTCGGCGTACAGGGGGTGTTTCTCATAACAAAGCACGGCTTTTTGAGCGGGGTTTTTTACCTGCGCGAGAGGTTCTATGTCAATAATACTCTGGGGTATTTTAACGGTAAAAACAGAACCCTTGCCGTATGTGCTGGATACATCGACATCGCCGCCCATAGCCTTACAGATGCTGCGGGTAATGGCAAGTCCCAGTCCGGTTCCTTCCACGCCCTGATTCCTTTTCATGTCCAGGCGGGTGAAACTGTGGAACAGCATTTCCATATCCTGCTCTTTTATCCCGATACCGCTGTCGGCGACTTCAAAATTCAGGGTAACTGTCTGATTGTCGGGGGATACTTGCCCGGTTACCGTGAAGCGGATGAATCCGCTGCGGGTATATTTTACCGCGTTGGAAAGCACGTTGATTAAGACTTGCCGCATCCGAACTTCGTCGCCGCTGAGCAAACTGGGAAGGGATGGGGACACATCAAGAATAAAGATAATCGGTTTTTTTGAAACCCGTACCTGGATCATAACAACAATGTCGTTGAGCAAAGAGGGGAAGGAATAGGGCGCGATATTAATATCCAGCGTTCCCGCTTCGATTTTGGAAATATCAAGAATATCATTGATAATTGCCAGAAGGTTAAGCCCTGCCTGTTTGATGCTCTCCAAATATTCCTGGGCTGTGGACAGGGTATCCGCCCGCAGAGCCAGTTCGCTCATGCCGATGACGGTGTTCATGGGGGTGCGAATCTCGTGGCTTGTCTGCGCCAGGAAGATTGTTTTTGCCTGATTAGCCTCTTCCGCCTGATTCTTGGCGTCCATGATTTCGGTAATATCGTAGAACAGGATAATGACGCCTTCGATAACGTCCCGTACATTGAGCATGGGGGCAATGTTTATCCGGTAATACCGCTCGTTATCTTTTCCGATAGACATGACCCGATCCACCACGGAGCCTTTTTTTTCTACCAGCACCAGCATAAGCGTATCAAGAATAAACTTAACGTCGGTTTCGTTTATATATTCCGCGGAAAAATCTTCAAAGGTCTGGTTGCTGATAAATCCGACATTGGGTATTCCGGCAAGTCGCAGAAAAGCGTCCGAACAATACATTAAAGACAGGTTTTGATCCAAAATGAGAATAACATTTTGAATATTTTTTAACAGCAGGTTAAAGAAATTCTTTTGCCGCGTATTCTTTGCCAGCAGGCTTTCGTAAAGCAAATCCCGCGACTGGCAATACCCGTTAAGGCGTTCAATAGTATCCTGCGCTGTTTGACACTTGCGGAGAAGCCCGTTATTTTCTGTCACAAGACGCTTGTTTTTTTCTTCCAGCGCGATAAGCCGCTCATTAAGCGTCTGGTCTTGTTCATGTTCACTCATCTGTTAATACCCTTAAAGCTGACAGGCTATAACCGCATATTGGAGCGGCTGATTTACCGTTTCCCCGGATTTGGCGTACCGGGGGCATAGTTCTCCTCCCGAATTCAGATACAGATAACCGCCCGGGGAATCGCCCAGTTCCTGCTGTATCAAATCCACTTCCGCAGAAGGCCCCCCCAGCACAATAGTGCGCAAAAAACACGATATAATTAGTGAAAACCGCGTTTTGTCCTCGTCCTTTTTAAGCTCCCGAATTAACGTCTTCATGCTTTCAAGAATATAATCCGCCGTAATCGCCCCTATGTCCAATATTCCCCCAACCGGTATATGCCTGCCGCAGACAAGCGTCCCATCCTCGGTGATTTTTTGTACAACGACCACTTCCTGGTTATTCCCGCTGCTGTCCGCTACAACCAGCGGAATGGCGTGGGTAAAATATTCCGCGCTCTGAATAAGCCCAATCTCCTGCAGGAAAGAAGCCGCCGGCTGGTTGTTTATACTGACCAGTTCAGCGCCGTTGGCGCGGGTAATAACCGCGTCCTGGGCAAGGGAGGCTCCTTCCGGGAAACGGCGGAAAACGAAATGGGGCTTAACCGGGCCTTTAAATAAAAGTAATGCGATGCGATCGGCATAAGCCGTACCCTGATAAATGGTTTTTGGACTGCGGATATGCGCGCCTATATCCAGCGCGACGGTGCCAAAGACCGGTATGCCCCCGCAGGCTTTATCCAGAGCCGCGTTTATAATATCTATCGTTAGGTGAAACATTGTCGGCGGAAAGGCAAAGGCCAGCGCCGGCGGCCCGCTCAGGGAAGCAGCGGTTTTTTGATACAGCGCGTTAATGTTGCCCTCGGCATTTTCCGGGGAAAGAGGGTCGCAAACGCCCGCCGCGAATTCCGTATCATCGCTGGTGAACGCCGTTAAGGTCAGCATCATTTCGCTTGACTGATCCGGCAGGGCGAAATACATGGAGGTGCAGCCTACAACGTCAAAAGGCAGGCTTTTACATACCTTTTCCATTATGCCCATTTCAATGAATTTTATGTGACAAAAAAGTAAGCCTGCGGAATTTTTCAGAAGGGCGTTTTGCGGGTCTATCTGACTGAGAATCTCCTGCACTGCCTTTTCCGGGCTGTCCAATTCGTACGTATACGCTGTTAAAACTTTTATCATATTACACCTTCCCTCATAAAAACTTTTTTCTATTGTCAATGCAACATATTTCAATGCACCATAGCCGATTTTTCCTTACATGCGTTGAAAAAATTCACCATTTGCTCCTGGGTATTTTTGAACGCCTCTACAATTCTGGGATCAAACTGTGTCCCCGAATTCTCAAAAATAATGTTACTCGCCTGAATATGCCCCATACTGCTGCGGTACACGCGGTTGTCTATGAGGGCATCGTACACATCCGCCACCGCCATGATCCGCCCGCACAGCGGTATGCTTTCTCCCGACAGCCCCTGAGGGTAGCCTTTCCCGTCATAACGCTCATGGTGGGAGCCGGCAATAAGGCTGGCATAGCGAAGATAATTCTGGGCGGGCATCCGCTGGTACATCCGCTTCAAAATCGCCGCGCCAATTTCCGAGTGGCATTTCATCCGGGTAAATTCCATGTCATCAAGCCGTCCCACCTTGAGCAATATGCGGTCGCTAATGGCGATTTTCCCTATGTCATGGAGCGGGGCCGCCCGTACCATCAACTGTAATTCCACCGGATTAAGTTCTTCGGGAAAAAGACCCCGGCTCAACAGTTCTTTGCCCAAAATATCAACATATTTTGACGTGCGTATCACATGGCCGCCGGTACTTTCATCACGACATTCTATCATTTCGGCGAATGAAGTAGCAATACTGTCAGACAGGGCGGTAACGGTTTGCTCAGCCTGTATCTGAAAGGAAGCAAAGCGCAAATGCAGCTCTATTCTGTGGAGCAAAATGCTTCTTTCCACCGGTTTTATGATGAAATCCCGCGCCCCCGATTCCAGCGCCCGTATCTCAACTTCCGCGCTATGATTTGCGGTAAGAAAAATCACCGGTATCCGGTCCAGATAGGGATTTTCCTTGAGCCGGTACATAACGCCAAAGCCGTCCATGTCCGACATTTCCACATCCAGCAGGATAAGGTCCGGCTTTTCCCTTACGCAGATTTGCAGCGCCAAAGAGCCGGACTTTGCCAGCGAGACCTCGTAGTCATCTACAAGATAAGCGGAAATTTGTTTTAAAATGGCCAGGTTGTCATCAACCACCAATATTCGTTTCATTGGAAATATTCCACCCCTTATCCATTAACGCTAATTTACTGGCTACCTGCAAAGAAGCAAATTTATCCTTAACTTTTTCAAAGACATCGATAATCCGGGGATCAAATTCCGTGCCCCGGCCGGAAAGAATCGCCCTGCACGTTTCCTCATGCGAAAGCCCTTTGCGGTAAATCCTGTCGGCAATGCAGGAATCGTACACATTGGCCACCGACACAATCCGGCAGCACAGGGGTATTTCATCCCCTTTAAGGCCCTGGGGGTACCCCGTCCCATCATAACGCTCATGGTGGCCTCCGGCAATGATCATGGCTATTTTCAGATAGTACTGGGTAGGGGTGCGCTCATAAATCGTCTTTAACACATTGGCGCCGATGGTCGTATGCTTGCAAATCTCCGTATATTCTTCCTTTGTCAGACTGGTTCGCTTGAGCAAAATAATATCGCTTACGCCGATTTTCCCGATATCATGAAAGGGAACGGCGCGCTTTATTATATCAATATCACTTTCTTTAAGTTCGTCTCCAAAAGTACCTTCCGCAAGCAGTTCCCTCATTAACAATTCCGCATACTCGCCGGTACGCAACAGATGGTTGGCTATATCGTAATCCTTGCAATCCAGAAGTTCCGCAAAGGAAATGCCGATATTATCTTCCAGTTCCCTTACCATGCTTTCCAGGTGGAGTTGATAGGTGGCAAACTGAAGGTGCAGTTCTATCCGGTGGTGCAGAATATCAATATTGGCCGGCTTGGTGATAAAATCCATCGCCCCCGATTCCAGGCATTTAACTTCCGTCGCGGCGTCGTGGTTGCCGGTCAGGAAAATAACCGGAATATTCTTCAACTGGGGGTCTTCCTTCAGGCGGGTAAGGGTGGCAAAGCCGTCCATTTCGGGCATTTCCACATCCAGCAGAATAAGGTCGGGTTTTTCCCGCGCGCAAATCTGCAAGGCAAGTTCCCCCGACTTTGCCAAAGAGACATCGTAGCTCTTCGCAAGCTGGGAGCTGATCTGCTTGAGGCTTACCAGGTTATCATCCACAATCAATATCGACTTCATACTATACCCTTACACTTCACCCTTCCACTTCTACGGGAGGGGACTCGGTCCCTTCCAACCGGCTACATATTGCGTCATATTCAAGGTTATCTATCTGCTCGCGCAGCCATACCACCAGCTCTCCTCCCGATTCGTAATCATGCGATTCAAGTTCCTCCAGAATTTCTTCCATAACGGTGGACTTATACCGCTTCGCCGCCTCCAGCAGCCGGGAAAGCAACGCGGAATCCGGCAGCGCCCTTTTCGGTTTTACCCCCCTGTTGGCATTGGCTTTTTCCAGCAATGCTCCCAATTTCTGCAGCACCGTCTCTGTCATGGCGATAAAGTCCGCGTTCTTCGCCTGCACATTCGCAAAATCTCCCGCTTTGGCAAAGGCTTCCAGTTCCTGCGCCCGTTGACCAATGTCGTTGGCCAAAATGCCATAAGAGGAACCTTTAAGCCCATGTACCGTAATGGAATATTCCGACAGATTTTCGGGGGAAAGGGCTTTCATTTTTTCCAGAAGAGCCGGGGTATGACGGCACCAGGAACGGAGTATATCCAAATACGCGGCTTCGCCGTTGTAGCGCTCTATTCCCTGCGCAATATCAATCCCCGTTACCGGCACATCATCCAATACGTTAGAAGTGTCCTCGTCATCCTTTTTGATTTTGGTCATTTCTATCTCCGCCATTTTAAGTGTTTCCGGGCTTTGCTTGTTCCGCACCCAGGTATTCAGAGCCGTGTCGAGCTGTATAACATCGACCGGCTTGGGAATAAAAGCGTTAAAACCATTAGCAAGAAACATCTTTTCGTTTCCCGCCAGCGCGTTGGCAGTCAGCGCGATAATGGGCACCATTCTGCCGTAATTGCCGGGAAGCTCGTTGCGGATTATCCGCACGGTCTCCACCCCGTCCATTCCCGGCATCATGTGATCCATAAAAACGATGTCGTAGCGGGAGGCGGGGTCCATATTTCCGGCAGTTTTGACTTTTTCTATCGCTTCCACGCCGCTTGAGGCGGTATCGACGGAGAGGCCATAGGGCAGCATCAATCCCCGGGCAACGTCCAGATTGGTCTCTACGTCGTCCACTACCAGCACCTTGCCATAGGGCATATAACTGCGCACCAGCCGCAAACTCTGCGTATGATAAATGTCCTTAAAACGGAACGCCTCCAAATTCTGCTTCGCCGCCGCTCCAATGGGAGACGCATCCATGATCCGCTGGGGAAATTGCACGGTAAAGACGGAACCTTTGCCGTATTCGCTTTTTACGCCGATTTTTCCGCCCATTAATGACACCAGATTTTTGGTAATGGACAGCCCAAGCCCGGTTCCTTCAATATGACGGTTCGCTTTGGCGTCAAGCTGATGATATTCCGAAAACAGCCGGGGGAGGTCTTCTTTTTTGATGCCCTGCCCGGTATCCTGTACCGCAAAAATCATCCATGCGTTGTCGTTCCGCTTTTCCCAGCGAACGGTTAACGACACGTTTCCTTCTTCGGTATACTTGAAAGCGTTGGAAAGCAGGTTGGTGAGGATCTGTTTTATCCTCAGCTCGTCGCCCAATAACCGTAAGGGTATAGTTTCATCAAGATTGAGTTTGAACGTTATTTTTTTTGAGCCAACGCGCACGATGTTCAACTGGACGGTATCGTTTATCAGGCTGGGCACATCATAGTCCACCGGAAGCAGCGTGAAATTCCCCGTTTCAATTTTTGAAATATCCAGTATATCGTTGATGATGGATAAAAGACTCCCGCCGGAATTGCGGACTTTTTCAAGATTTATACGGGTATCGGCGGGTAAATTTTTCTGCAATTCAATATCCGAAAGCCCGATGATCGCGTTCAGCGGCGTGCGTATCTCGTGGCTCATGGTGGCAAGAAACTGGCTCTTGGAACGGGAGGCGGCTTCGGCCTCGAATCGCGCCTTCATTACCGAAGTTATGTTAACAAGATTAACAAAATATCCTTTTGACTGGTCAAGTTTGGAAACCACTATCTCAAAAAAGTGCTGCTGCCCGTCCATGATGACTTCACGGGTGGTTTGGAAGGAGTCTCCTCTGGTTAAAATATCGTAAAACAAATCTTTAAGGCTGCTGTCTTTCAGCAGATCAAACACCGGCCTGCCTTTGGCGTGAGAAGACCGTTTCAGGTGCAGTATTTTCATAAATGAAGAGCTGATATACGTTATCCTGTTCAGGGAATCCAGCAGGATCATCGGGTCAGGCGTTGACGACAGCGCGCCGACAAAAAAATCTTTTGCCTTTTTAGCGTCGTTGTTTTTGTCTTCGGCAAAAATCGTTACCACATAAACGGAGGCGGAGCCAATCAGGGTAATAAACCAGCCAAACAGCGCTTCGGACAGGGACATTTCTATTCGGGCGCCCATCTCCGCTTCCAGTTTTAACATGGGAACCTGAAACAGGATTTGCAGCGCGATGACTATGTTGGAAATCACAAGAAACTTGAGAAATGCCCCCTTGTTGAGAAACAGCGCCCCCAGACAGCTTATTGCCAGACAGAGGGGGAAGTAGCCCGAATAATCACCGGTCAAAAAACAGCGGAGGGTATGCGCCAGAAAAAGGATAAAAGGAATGGAAAACCCTTCATTTGCCGCCAGTTTTTGACCGTGCATGACGACAACCAAAAAGCAGGTAAAAACCAAAAAAACAGCGGTGATTACCAGATTTATTATTCCCTGTTGATAGGCTTCCCAAAGGGTAAAAGCTGAAAAACCAATCAGCGCAAACGAAACTATCAAAAAGGCGCGGGAGTACTGGCTGTCTTTGCGAGTCATGACCGCACCCCCTTGTACCCGTGTCTGGTGGCATCCACGAACTTTATCGCGGCGGGCAGTATTTCCACATTAAGTTCGGGTTCAAGGAACATTTCACCGTCTATCCAGAGCCGCAGGGTCTCATCGGAACGGATAGTGATTTTTTCCCCCTGTTTCAGAACAAAATTCCGGGGAAACATTTTGTAGCGGCCCAGGGTATACAGGGGAAACACGCTTATGGTTCGCAGGAATCCCCAGTTGCGGATAGTGAGCATATCTAAAATGCCGTCATTGGGCATGGCGTTGTTTATCGGGTGCAAATTGCCGCCGTAATACGGGCTGTTAAAAATGGAAAACCCCTGATAAGCGCCGGCGGATCTTTCACCGTCAACCTCTATTTCGTAGTGCTGCTGTAACAGCTTTTTATTGCTGAAAACGGCAAGAGCGCCCATATAATAGCACTGTTTGTACAGATGCCTGCTCAGCCATTGAGTTAGGGTATTCCCCCTTTCCATCTGCTCCCGCATCTCTTTTGCATAGTGTATTGCTTCCGCTTCAATGCCGATGACACAGTAATTCAGGCCGTAAGTTTTGCCGCAGCGCATAATATCCACCGGTATCGCCGGGGCGTCGTACTGCTTGCTTAATATACGAAACAGTAACCTTTCGTTTTTGTTGAAACCCTGTACAAAATTGTTGGTATACCCATAAGGTATGGCGGCAAGCTCGGCATTTTCCAGCCCCACAATACCGTTCAGGCAGTCAAACAGGATACCGTCGCCGCCAACCGCATATACCCTGAGGGTGGTTGATTCGGGAAGGGTTTTGGCAAAAGAGGGGATATAACCGACCGCATCCCGGGGAAACCGCGACACAAATATTTCATATTCGGTATTTTCTATTTCTCTGAAAAACTCATGGATTCTAACGACTATTTGATTCTGTTTTGTTTTTTTCCAGAAAGACTTGGGATTGATTATAAATAAGTGCTTTACGCTTTGCTTCATTTTTTGAAAACACCTTTATACCATACTACATTATAGGAGAGCTTTCCCGTATTGTCCACAAAAAAATATATAGAATACGGCAGGTTGACAGGTTGACTTTCCGCTCCCGGCATCCCATACTGAGCTATGAACCTCGCCAATCAGCTGACTCTGCTCCGTATTATCCTCGCTCCGGTGTTTTTTGCCGTGTATTTCCTGTCCACCCGGTTTACGGGCAATGCGGTTTTGACGGTCTCGCTGCTGTGGATAATTGCCGTTATTGCCGAATTTACCGATATGTTTGACGGTATGGCAGCCCGCCGTCTGGAACAAACCAGCGACTTTGGCAGGCTTTTTGATCCTTTTGCCGACACTATCATGCAGATGACCGCTTTTCTGTGCTTTGTTATTGACGGCATATATCCGGTGGCGCTGTTTTTGGTGGTTTTATACCGTGAATTCGGTATTTTGCTTATCCGCAACTTTATGTTGCAAAAAGGAATTACCCTGGGCGCCCGCACCAGCGGCAAAATAAAGACCGTCGCCTACATTACCGCCGCCGCGATAGCCCTGCTTTATAGCAGCCTGCGCCGCCTTGACGCATTTGAGCCTTTACAACCCATTCTGGGAATAGTGGCTATTGCCGTTTTTGCTATATCCGTGCTTTTTTCCGTTATATCGTTTATCGACTATGCGTTGGTATGCCGGGCCGCCGTCAGGACTGCCCCATAACAAGTTCCCCCATAACTAAAGTAACAAAGTAACAAGGTGTTGATTGTCTGCGAGGGGCGTAGCCCCGAGACAAATACTTTACCCAAACAACAGCCTTTAGGCTGTTGACAAAAGGACATTTGGGGGATACCCTATACTCTAATCAGGAGGAAAATTTATGACTCAAGAGCAACTTTTCTTATTGGTGCCAATCGGGTCCGTTCTGGCCCTGCTTTTTGCCTTTATTCAGGCAAAGAGAGTTCTGGGCTTCCCGGAAGGCAATGATGTCATGCGGAAAATATCCGCCGCGGTGCGTAAGGGGGCTAATGCCTACCTCAAACGGCAGTATACCGGGGTTTCCATATTTTTTGCGGTTATGTTCGTGGTTTTGGGGATTTTGGCCTTTACCGGCTTTTTAACCCCATTTGTTCCCTTTGCGTTCATCACCGGCGGCTTTTT
>JGI24698J34947_10001999_pt1 | contig 10883 bp, 8 predicted proteins | sample TergutMp193P3_FD_34947 | JGI IMG/M metagenome (IMG submission 34947) | reverse complement strand
GAACCCCTCAGGCTCTACCTGCGGGAAGAGGATGTGGCTGGTCATTATCGCGGGGATTCCCGCCTCAATGGCGGCGCGGTAGGGAATCAACTCCCTTGCCTCAAGCTCCACAAGGCTTAGGTCCACCATGGGAAGGTCGAAGTGGGAATCCACCGAGGTGTCACCGTGGCCGGGGAAATGCTTGCCGCAACACATGAGCCCCGCCTCCTCAAAGGCCCTGACGGTGGCGCAACCAAAAGCGGCGGCTTCCTCGGGTCTGGGGGAAAAGCTGCGGCTCCCGATGACGGGGTTGTCCACGTTGCAGTTAACGTCCAGCACAGGCGCGAGGTTGAGGTTGACACCAATACGCCATAGCTCAGCAGCGGTGATCTGGGCGGCAAGGGCGGCATTTTCGGGTTTTCCCGAAGCCGCAAGGGCCATTGCGCCGGGAACGCTTACCATATCCGGCGGCAGCCTGACCACGGCGCCGCCTTCCTGATCAATTGCGATGAAGGCCGGCTCCCCTGTTTCCGCCTGGACCAATTCCTGAAGTTCATCGCAAAGGGCCTTCGCCTGGGAAGCGCTCTCCAGATTGCGCTTGAACAGTATGATATTCCCTGCCTTGTATTTGGTCACAAGGCGGCGCAGTTCTTCACTCACCGTAGTTCCCGAAAAACCCAGCGCAATGCGTTGGCCGATTGTCTGTTTTGTATTCATTACATCACCCTCTCATTGGTATCAGCAAAAAAATTAACCTTTTACGCTTCCCACGGTCAGGCCGGCGATAAAGAACCGCTGGAGCAGTGGATAGAGTATGATGATGGGCAAAGTGGATACCATGATGACCGCGGCCTTGATCGCGATACCCAGGCTGCTCCCTTCGGCGGAACCGGAACCTTCCATCGACAGGGTACCCATCACGATGTTTCGCAGGAAAAGCATAACCGGGTACTGGCTGCTTCGAAGGTATATCAGGGCGTTAAACCAGTCGTTCCAAAAAAACACCGCGTAATAAAGGCCAATGGTTGCCAGGGCTGCGGTGGAAATGGGCAGGACAATCCGGAACAGAATCCCATAGTATCCCATCCCGTCAATCAGGGCCGCTTCCTCAATCTCGTGGGGGACCCCCCTGAAAAAACTGATGAGGACAATCAGGTTAAACGGCGCGATTGCAAACGGTACAAGAATCGCGAGGGGGGTATTGGCAAGCCCCAGGTTCGCGATCAAGAGGTAGGTGGGAATCAGCCCGCCAGAAAAAAACATGGTAAAGATAACAAGCTTTAGAAAGACCCTGTTCCCCCACAGAAAGGGCTTTGACAGGGGATACGCGAAAAGAATGGTAAGGGTTAAAGCTATCCCCGTGCCGCACGATGCGTAAAAAATGGTATTCCTGTATGCCACAAAGAAATTGGGATAGTTGAATATGGTCCTGTAAGCCGCAAGGTTAAAGCCCCTCGGCCAAAGGCCCACCCGATTGTTTATGATTTCCTTTGTGTCGGAAAACGACAGGGCGAACATATAGAAAAAAGGAATAAAGCAGATAAAGAGGGAAAGGAGCATCACGCCGTATACCAGGATATCAGATAAAGTAAACCTGTATCGCATCCCCGTATAGGCCGTTCCCTGTTTCATTTTCTCACCTCGACCTCACTCCGTTCATCAATAAATCGACTCGCCTGTGGTTTTTTTACTTGCAAAATTTGCCGAAGACACCAGTATCAAACCGATGATGCCGCTGAAAAGCCCTATGGCGGTTGCGTAAGAGTAATTCGGCACTCCCCCCGCAATGCCGGTACGGTACACCAAAGTATCCAGAATGTCGCTGACACGGGAATTGTTTGGGGTATAAAGGAGCAGCACCTTCTCGAAGCCCAGGGAGAGCATGCGTCCCACGTTCAGGATGAGCATCACCATTATTGTGGGCATAATCGAGGGGATGGTAACGTGAAGGATCTTCTGGAGCCGGGAAGCCCCGTCAATCTCGGCAGCCTCGTAAAGGTCGGCGTTGATGTTGGAAATCGCCGCCAGGTATATAATTGCCGTCCACCCTGTGTACTGCCATGCGTCGGTGAACACGTAGATGGGGCGGAACCACTGGGGCAGGTTCACAAAGTAAATAGGCTCAATGCCGAACGCGCTTACAAGGAAACGGTTGAGGAGCCCGCTCGACGGGGAGAGGAGCTCCCCCAGCATGGCAATGACCACCACGGTGGAGATAAAGCGCGGCATATAGGAAACCGTCTGCACCGTCTTCTTGAACCATTTAAGCCGCGCCTCGTTCAGGACTATCGCGAAAAAGATGGGCAGCGGGAAGTTGACGAGGATGTTGCAGAACGAGGTAATCAGGGTGTTGCGAAATGCCCGCCAGAAGCTCTCGTCGTTTATGAAGCGCTCGAAGTAGGTGAAGCCCACCCACTCGGTTCCCCAGGGTCCCATGCCCGGACGGTAACGCCTGAAGGCCAGTATGTTTCCGAACATGGGGAGGTACTTAAAGACGATAAAGTAGACTAAAGGGATTACCGTCATGGAGTAAAGGGCCCGGTATTTCCACACGTGGGTGAAAACAGTCTCCTTGCGCCTAACTGGAACGCAAGCTTCGTTTGCGACGCTTTGCCCCATGACTACATCCTACAGATTGTTGTTAAATAACCGCAGAAGCTCGCTTATCCCCTTGGAGTTCATGTCCGCCACGTATGCGTCCCAATCCCTGTCCAGGCTCCTCGCGCCTGTGAGGAAGTCGTTGTCCCAAACAAGCCAGGCGTCATAGAGGGTCCCCTGGAGGGAGGCCGCCCTTTCCGCGTCCACGGGATTGCTATACCGGGGCGTGGGCCAAAGGCTCTGCATCGCGCCGGGCATGGCGGCGACAGCCTTGTTAATCTGCGCGTAGTTGTCGTCATACTTGGTCATTTCCCTGGCGTTGTTCCAGATATACTGAAGGGTTGCGGTCCCACAGCCGTAGCGGATCTGCATGGTCTTGTAGGTTCCGTCGGGTGAATTGACTATGCTGTCAATAAATCTATGAGAGCCTCCCTGCATGGTGTAGGTCTCCCCTTCCACGCCAAGGCACCAGAGGAGTTCCGCCTCTTTGCTATAGAACATATTGTCAACTGCCCGTATCACCCTTTCAAAATCCGCCCTTCTATTGACGGCGATGGGGAAAAGAATGCCGGCGCCGACTTTATCCTTATGCCAGGTATGGGCCCCGGCGGGACCCTCAAGGGGAGGATACATGTTCAGCTTGAAACCCGGAATCGTGCTTGCGCTGGACATTCCGCCAATCTGATCGTACCAGGCGTAGGTGGCTATGGCTGCGCCGGTGGCCATCTTACGGTTCATTATATCGCCGTTGACGGGGTCGGCCATCTCGGGATCAAGGAGCCCATCGGCATACCACCTGTTAAAGTACCTCAAATAGGCCCGGTACTGGTCGCTGGTGGCGGCGGCGAAGAAAGTGTTCCTGTCATAGTCCCAGCTTAACACCCTGCCGCCTCCGGGGGCGCTTCTATGAAGCGTGAAGCCCCATGCAGGCTGGCTAAAGCGGTAGAGAACACGGGGGCCAATCGTCACGGTCAGGGGATAGGAAGAGGGATTGTCCCGTTTGTAGGCCCTGAGGAAATTGCCGAGTTCGTCAAAGGTCTTGGGCGCAGTCATGTTGTACCTTGCAAGCAGATCTTCCCGGAGTACGAGGCCGGCGTCATAGAAGGGCGCGTCATAGAGGGCGGGAAGGTAGTAGAGCTTCCCATCCCTGAGTTTCTCCTTGTCCACGTCAGCCCGGAGGCCGTATTCGGAAACACGGGTATTAAAGTTGGGAGTCCACGATGAATAGTCGCTGATTGGAAGTATCGCCCCGTTTTGGGCCAAGGCAAGGTTATCGCCGCCCATGCTCTGCACGGTCACCACGTCCGGTGTGTTCACGCCGGTGTTCAGGGCCAGGGATACCCTGGTGGTAAAATCCGCCAGTGGAATTACCTCATAGTTGACCCTCACGTTGAAAAGCTCTTCCGCTTTCCGTATTGTCAGCCAGTCCTGTCTGAACGGAAGGGTGGGATTGTCGGAATAAAATATGGTTAAATTAACCGGGCCTGTCCCGCTCGAGCTGGGTTGCCTTGCGCCCGTCGCAAAGACCAGAATACCTATACTGAACAACAAAAGCAAAAGGATAACGCATTTTCTCATCTTCTTTCCTCCGGAAATATTTAGGGGTTAACTTGCAAATCATTACTCCCCATTAAGACAAGTATACCGATGGTTTATTTCAAAGTAAAGTAGATTTTTTTTGGTTCCGGACCGCTTCCGCAGCCCCTTGTTGAAAATGAGAATTTGACGATACTTTAGCTATGGATATACAGAGTTTATCGATGAATATGGCCCAGGCCCGTGTCCAGGAAGAAGCCACTGTCAAGGTACAGGCTATGGTATTGCAGAGCATGAAGGACTCAAGCGTGGATTTGGCCCGGCTCATGGAATTGAGCCAGGTAATTGCCGACCCCGCCATGGGGAATTACGTTGATATGTATATGTAGTCTGTTATGTGCCCACTTCCCGGTATGAAACCGTCTACGACCAGGCGTTCGTATCTATCTTTTTGCCAGTAAATTTTCTATTATTTCCTTACCCGTTTTAATTCTATCCTCAACATCTATACTCTCCTCAGATTGTTCAATTTTAATATGCTCATTTGGTTTGCCTTTTTTGTATATAATATATTCCTCCGGCAGACAGTCTATCGAGATATCCGTATTCTTTAATCTGAGTCTGCCTCTATAATTATTTTCTTCATTGCCGGAATTATCTATTTCAAAATTTTCTTCACCTCCCTCATAATACAATATATAAAGATATACATTCCAATACAAGCTTCCAAAAGTTTTTTTAAAAAATTTAATTATTTCATATCCGTATTCGTTTCCTCCATAGTAATAATTTCCCTTTTCCTCTCCCCATTTATTGAGGGATTTGTGATACTTCACAAAATAATACCGCCAGTCTTTTGTTGTCTTCTCACCTTTCAGGTAATTCGTGATTATTTTGTTCAATTTTTTACTGACCGTCACATCGTCAATCTTTTCATCCGAATCGAATTCACGCAGCATCGTATTAACAATGGTTTTCCTGGTTTGAAATTCGTTTTTATCACCTGAATCCTGAAACAGGTCATACCATCTATCCGGTAATCCCATAAAGAAACTGTTGGTAATCGATCTTGTATAATTGTCAATACTCAGCAGCGCCTTGTCGATTAATTTTAATCGTTTATCGCTGTTATTAAAGAGTATGCTGAATTTCGCAAAATTATCGCTGTTCTCTGGCCCAACGATAGCAATGCTGCCTTTCAGGAAGTCATGATCTTCCAAACGAAATAACTCGTTTTCTATTCTGGGCTTATTGTTCAACAATTCAATTTTATCCCGTTCTTCTATTTTTTGCCTGTTATTATAACCCGGAACTCCACGCTTCGCGATTGGAATGCTTCTTCCATCAAGAATTATCTTTTTTGACTCGGAAAGCAATGTCTTCATGTTTTCCTCAAGAATATCAGGTCGTGAATTCAAAATCAAATTTCTGATAATCCTTATTCTTCTCCGAAATGATTCCTCCGTAATATTGTCTTTATTTATAAGATACGTAACAACAGAAAATAACAGTAAAATATCAGTCATATGAAAATTGCGATATCCGCCGTCAAAATCATAATACCAATCACAGCATTCTTTAAATAAATTTACTTCATCACGATATAACTTTAGTTTTCCTTTTTTATATGTATCCCCTTTATTTGAGAAGTATTTATCGAAAAACGCTGTTATATCCAGATTACACCAGCAGTCAATGGAGTCTTTCAGAAATTTCACATTATCTTTCGACTTATCATTGTCTTTTCCATACAGTAATTTTGCCAGTTTAAACTCATCCCCTTCAAGCTCTTTATCCGACTGATAACAAAGAATATCACCGATAAAATGATAATAGCACATAAATTTATCGTCAATGGTATTGTTGTCCTCATCACGGAACGGAAACAACATTGCCGGCCATTCAATATCCAATTTGTGATTGATCTCTTCTGAATCCGCGTGGTACTTAATTATTTCCTCAAATTCAGCCTTGAAATTTTCAAATAATGTTAATTGTTTCCCTCTGGAATTCATTTTGATGTATAAATCATCCGTAAGACCCATTTCATCAAGCGGTAAAAAATAGAAGCGGATTTTATCTTCAACAACAAGGAGGTTCCATAAGTCTGTTTTATTTTTAAATTTATTATGAATAGCGTCAATCATTACCAGCATGGATTGAATTGTCGGATCATTTTTCCATTCGTATTGATACCATGCTTGATCTTTTATGTAATCGGATATTTCCTCAGTATCCAGAACAAGTGGCCGTTTTACCAGTTCCTGGCAGAATTCCCGGGAATCGCTCCTTGTTTCATAAGAAAAATTTTTCAGGAATGCGTATTCATTCTTGTCAATTTTTTCTTTTTTGGCAATGTACCAATGCAGCAAAAAGAGTGTGGTTAATCTCTGCTGCCCGTCAATGGGAATCAGGACGCCGTCTTCCGATATATCGCCGTAAATAAAATCCAGTATCGCGGGTTCATTTTTTTTATTGGTAATTGCTTGAAATAACGTTTCCAAAAACTTTCCTCTAATATCCTTGGCGTTGGCGTCTTCTCTACCCTGCGCGTAATCCCGTTGAATACGCGGGATCTCTATTTTTTTCAGGGTAATCATCGAATCTTTAATTTGAAAACAACTGCCGAATAAATTCCTGAATGTCATTAATTGACTGATGCTCATATCTTAATTTTCCTTTTAATTATTGATAAATAATCCCGAAGTACTTTATCCATTTCCCTGATATATCCATCCCTGTCGTCTTTACTCCAAGAATGCAGTTGGGTTTTTTCCGAGGGAGTGTAATATTTAAGAAAAACCTGCATTGTACAAACAGGAATATATCTTTCTTTATCCATATCGATTATTTTGTCGCGTTTCACGTCAAAAGCCGAATTGCTCAATACCGGATTATCCGATAGTCCAAGCAAAGCCAGATTGGAAAGAAAATGAATATATTCAGTACTTTCAACTTTGGAAAAACAGGAAGTTACCTCATCAGATAATTCAGTAAATTTTTCTTTCGTTAATGTGTCCTTCTTTATCTCGTCAATTGCGCTGGTGATTTTAGGAATTAAACCGTTATACTTCTCCTCATCAATATATTTCAGCGACTCAATGTGCAATTCCAGCCATTCCTGCCAATGTTTCTTCTTCAAACTCTTTGATCGCCGCGCGTGAATATGTTCCAGACTCCAATCAATCTTTTTGTATTTGCCAAAAGGGAAACGCGTTATTTCATCACTTTTTCTTCTGGTTGTTTCTACGTTAAATAACAGTAGTATTTTTTCGATATTGTCTGTGTCGTTTTCATAGGATAATTCTGAATAATCGAAATCAATACTATCGGCAATTTGTTTATCCAGTGATTTCAGGAATTTGGTCTTGGTGATATCTTTCGAGCTTTCGTCTATCAATTCCTGTAAACTTTTTGACTCTGAAGCGATCAAATATCCGATTTTATGGTATAGATTAATGTCTTCGTACCATCCTTTAAGACGCTGGTAAAAACGCTTGATTTTTGTCCAAATTTCCTGTTTGTCCGCTGAGTTCGTAAGTTCCCGGTCAAAATAACCGAATGTAGAATAAACTTTTCGTTCCTTTCTTGGCTTGTCCGCCATTAGATCAAAAATTAACCCTATTCTTGCCGGATAATTATCTGTTTTATCATTTGTAATAAAGTACCAAAAACTGTCGTCATATAATTCTTTTTCAATTAAATCCCATTCCTTGGCTATTTCCAGTTGTATTCGTTCCTCAATTTTATCTTCACTGCTTTTTCTTAAAAGCAGCGCCTTGACAAGTTCCGCGCTTGTCAATGGAATACGCCATTTGTTCAAGCGTTGAAACAGAGCCGCACCGTTCTCACCGAAATCTACTTTATACCAGATAATAAATACCTTGTTTTCAAATTTTGTTATTATTTCCTCAAAAGCTCGCGCTTTGTCATCCTTTTCATTAAACCACTCATTTATCTTCTCCGCCGCCCAGATAAAATAATAATCATCTATGTGTTCTTTCCTGATATTGGCAATTTTATCAAAGTCTATCGCCTTTAAAAATTCATAACTGTCTTTTCTTATATCATAATCAATAAAGAATTTTATCTTGTTCTCCGGCAGAAAATAGCGGTATATAAGAAAAATCGTTGTTAATCGCTGCTGACCGTCAATCAGTTCATATTTATTCTCATTTTCTTTGCCGATACTTTTTACAACAACGGGCTGTAGGCAGTAATTTTCGTCCCCTTCTTTTATGGCGTCTATGTCCTCCAATAGGGTCTTTACTTCTTCTCTCCAGCGAAAGCCGCGTTGATAGGCAGGTACATGGAACTCACCTTCAATGCTGCCTATCAACTTTTTATCCAAATCAACGTTGTTCATGAGATTAATATTCAGTTGACGCACCGTTCATGCCAGAGGTAAAGGTCAGCTTCTTGATGTTGATCTTGTCCTTCAAGAGGGAATAAAACAGCTCAATCAGGTTTTCGCAGGTAGCAACCTTCTTGACCACAACAAGGCGGCATTCAGGGTACGCCTTCGCGAGGTCGGTATCAATGGGCAAGCCCTTTGTCTTGTTGGAAGGAGCGCCGTTTCGTATGCCCTGCTTTTCGTATACTTTCAGCAGTTCCGGGAGCAGGGGATCATTTTCCTGCAGGATCAGCGCATGGTCAAAGTTCTGCATATAGTCCCAGGCAATGCGCTTGATGTCATTGCAGGGCTTTACAAAACCGTTAGCGCCGTTGACTTCGCCTCCAACCTCAATCGTCAGCTCTCCATGGTGGCCGTGAAGGTACTGGGCCTCCCCGTCATAGCCTAAAAACCTGTGTGCATACTCAATCCCGATTTTTGTAAACGATACCATACGCTAGCTCCTTTTGACTTTAGGATTATTCCATTGGATATATTCATGGTATATGCGATCCGGCTTTTGGGCAATAGTATTTACTCCAAAATATCTCGCACAGAGGCACGGGGGCACAGGGGATGGCGCGTTACTATTCTAAAACCTCCGTGTTCTCTGTGCCTCTGTGAGAGGTCTTTAGAGATCAGTTGCCAAACATGCTCTCTTTCAGGTCGAGATAGTAAAGGTAATCCTCCGGGTTCACATTTGGCGGACAGCGGTGATCGCAAAACGGGATATACCCTCCCCTCTCGACATATTTTTCAAGGGACTTAAGGTACTCCTTTATCGCTTCCCTTCCCCTGCCAAGGGCCATCTTATCAACCCCTCCCATTATCCTAAGCTGCCCTTGATATTGGTCAAGAAGCACACCAGGATGGGTACAGCTATTTACCTCGTATGGGAAAAGGCAGTTAATGCCGCCCTCAAGGAAATATGGCAGGATGGGCCGAACATCCCCGTCACAGTCGGTGTACCAGATATCAATGCCATGGCCGGACAATTTCTTGCCTATCCGCTTATACCGGGGCATCACCACGTCACGGAAAAAATCGACGCCCACGATGGGGCCGTGGTTAAAGCAGATGTCCTCCCAGCCGGAGGCGTAGTCGAACTGGAACGCCGGCAAAAGCTGATCCAGGGCAAATTCCACAAGCTGGCAGGACGTTTCAACCATGTCCTCCACCATATCGGGATAATCGTAAATCGCGTAGGCGAGCCCCTCAAAGGTAAGCAGATCGCGGACCTTGCCTATCATGGAACCGCAGCCAATCCCAAGGGGGAAATCCCGGCTTGCGTCATCGCCCAGCTTTTTCTTCAGGGAAGGGATATCAATTACCCTGCCGGGGTGACGGACATCAAAATGCCCTTCCTTTACCCTCTTCCAGTCCTCTGGGGTTTCAATCGACGATTTAATAAAATGGGGAATAGAACTGCCCCCTCCCTCAAGGGGGACTTCCGCGAGAAGACCCTCGGTGTTTATGATCACCCTGGTATGCTCCCGTACTTCAACCACCCTTTCTTCAATGGGTGGGTACATAAAATCCCGTCCGCCTATGGACGAAATCCTGTCAAAGGAAAAGAAAACATCAGCGTCGGCGTTATTCGTGATTTTGTTCTTTACAAAGATGTCCCATTGGGAAAAATTGTCGTCCCAATAGCCGAATTCCATGTTGAAGCAGCGGTCAACGCTTTGGCAGTGCATCTGGCGGTTAAAGCGTTCCCTGTCGCTCATCGCGGATTTCCACTTTTGCCTGATTGGAGTTATTGTCATAATAATAATGTATCAGTATAATGGCAAAAAAGGAAAGACATAAAGTGAAAATATCAGATATAAAACAAAAAGCCCTGCAATTGGGATACCTGGCGTGCGGGGTAATCCCTTCAAATGTTATAAAAGAGTATACACAACAATTGGATAAGCGCGTCGAATCGTTTCCCGAATCAAGGGAACTGTATGAGCAGCTATACGGCAATGCCAACCTGCCTGAGGCCGCAAAGTCGATCATCGTGTGCACAAGAAGATACAATGGATACCGGGTACCGGAAAGCCTGAACGCCCTGATAGCAAAAGTGTATATGTTTGACGGCAGGCTTCCCTATTCGGATGAATACCGGGTAAAGGTTGAATTTGAAACATTCCTGAAAATGTTAGGGGTAAGTATACTAAATTGTACAGTTCCTGTCAGGTTGTCCGCGGCCAGGGCGGGTTTGGGGAAATTCGGGCGCAACAACTTTATCTACAGCCCCGAACACGGCTCCTATATCTGGATTGACGCGTGGGTCACGGATCGGGAGCTGGACTATGATACTGTCGAAAAAAACATACACTTGCCCGCCTGCAATGACAACTGCGGGAAGTGCATGCAAGCGTGCCCGACTAAA
>JGI24698J34947_10001998_pt1 | contig 10885 bp, 12 predicted proteins | sample TergutMp193P3_FD_34947 | JGI IMG/M metagenome (IMG submission 34947) | reverse complement strand
AAGGCAATTTCTTCTCGGAAACAAGTTTATAGACCATGCTTTTGGAAATTGAAAGATACTCTGCTACCTGTTTTACATTCCATAGCATATTGATCCTCCTTNNTATATATTGATTTAATTAAAATCATGTTATGATAAGTAAGGAAAACTAAGCTTGGAATATATAGAATGAATGTAAAACATGGAACATTATTTAAAATGCAGTAAATCGAGCAAAAATTTACTTATTGGGAAACACCGTCATAAAACAAGTGCCTGTTCAATAAAAACCATTAAAACATCTAAAATCATAATAAAATGAATCTCCCTGCAGCAAGCAGGGAGATAAGGAACTTATCAATTTGCAAAATATTTACCTTGCGTTTACTTGATAATAATTATGCAATTATATATAATTAACTACTATGCAAGAAATCACAGTAGATGTAAAATCAATCGGCGAAATCTTGGGATATGCAAATTTACATATCCCAGACTATCAACGCCCCTATAAATGGGAAAGGCGGCACATCGCAAATTTATTTTATGATATTTGCGAAGCAATCGAAAACGATATCCCCGAATACAGAATAGGTTCTATTATTTTACACGATAACAATGCTACTCTTGATATTGTTGACGGACAACAAAGACTTATTTCCTTATCGTTGTTTTTTTATTATATTGATAAAGACAATTTGTTTTCAGGTTCATATAATCTATTTCGCGATAAATATGTTAGCATTTCAAGAAAACACGCAATTGAAAATTTGAAAGAATGGGAAAACTTATGCAAATCTATCGAACGAAAAAAATTACATAAATTAGAAATATTTATTAAAAATAATTGCAAGATTTCGGTTATAGTAATGCCTAAGAATAAATTAGCAGATGCTTTTCAATTATTTGATAGTCAGAATAACCGAGGAAAGGCATTGGATCCGCATGATTTATTAAAGGCATACCATTTACGAGCAATAAGAAACCCAAACGAAAACACAATCAAAAAATGGGAGGATTTTGTGAGTTGTAATGAGTTAAGTCTTAAAGACTTGTTTGATAAGCACTTGTTTAGAATAAGACGATGGGCGAATGGCGAAACAGGTTTGTATAAAAAGAAACATGGGAGTGAATTAAAATTTAGTGAACGTTTCGTAGACGATTTTAAAGGTGTTTCTCTCGAAAAAGGGAATTATCCATATTTACAACTTTATCAAAAACTTGAATCACATAAAATTAAATTTCCTATTTCTATTTGTATGCCAATAATTAATGGCGAAAACTTTTTTAGATATATTGAGTATAACTATGATTTGTTCTGTAAAAAAAAATTAAAACTTGTTGATGATTGGTTGTCAAAAGGTAAATTTTCAAGAAACATGAATCTGTATGAAAACATGACTACTTTATTTTTTGATAGATTTGGTCACGGCGAATACGACAGAGAAATGGAAGAAAAAATATTTGTATGGGCCTTTTATCCAAGAGTTAATTCAGAACTAATATATGACTCTACTATCGCTAATTATGCAGGTGCTGGTGTTTTTCATAAAAAAAATGATTTTCAAAAGCTTTTTCAAAAACTTTCAATATCTTCTACACCACGGGAATTTATTGCAAATATCAATATGGATGTTTTGGAAAACCACACAAAAAAAACAATTCTTAAATTGCTAAGGCGTATGAAATGAAAAATCCATTAACAATTCTAGAATTATTGTGCGATAATAATAAATATGCTATTCCACTCTATCAAAGAAATTTCACATGGACAGATAAAGAGATTTCCCTGCTAATTATCGATGTTTTAGACGCAATTAAAGACAAAAAAAAAGAGTATTATATTGGCACTTTAGTCATTTGCAAGAATGAATCTAATTACGATATTATTGACGGACAACAAAGATTTACAGCATTAATTTTTATTTCACTCGCAATACAAAATTGTTTCAATGGGAAAAGATACATTAAGAATTTAAATCTTACTTTTACTGCAAGAAAAAAATCATATGATACTTTGAAAGCTTTATTGAATAATGACAAAAATATTGAAGATAATGAAATTACATCTGGTTATAAGAATACAGAATCAGCATTAACTGAATATGTAGGTAAAGATGAGTATAAGAAAATAAAAATGATGGATTTTTATGAATATTTACTAAATAAAGTAAAAATTTTCATAAACGAAATGCCGGAAAAAACAAATGTAAATTTATATTTCGAACGATTTAATTCTCGCGGTGAGCAGCTTGAATTTCACGAAATAATTAAAGCGGAATTAATGCAACGACTTTTTAATGATACAAATAAGACAATCGAAATGCAAAAATTTGGGAAAATTTGGGACGCTTGCAGCGATTTTGAAACACCTTGTATAAAATATTTCAGAAAAATAATTAAACGTACAGATGATAATGATGAAAGAGAAAAAATATTCAGATGCGTAGAGCCAGAATCTGCGCCTGGACAAAACTCTTGGCTATATAATTACGATTTACCTAATAATATCTTTAAATATATACTTGTGAACAATGAGAACAAACGTGAATTATTAAGTAGTTTTACCGAACAAAAGATTGACGAGGATGAAAAACCTGATTTAACAAACAGATATAGATGTATTATCAATTTTAATACATTTTTATACTATGTATTGTATATAACAGACGAAATTAATATCGACAATATTCAACTTGATGATAAAAAGTTAAAAGATGCTTTCAAAGTAAACACTCGTGATAGAGAATGGATTTTAAGGTTCGGTAAAAATTTATTACAATGCAAATTCCTTTTTGACAATTTTGTTATAAGACAAGCCCAGGAAACGACAGATAGATTGAAAGAAGGACAATGGTTTTTGCATAAAGCATATAGAGAGGATAAAAAAGAAAAAACAAATCGTTTTTATGTGCAAACACGATTTGATAAAAATTCGTTTCTAAATAAAAATGATGAAATCATTATGTTGCAATCTATGTTTGCAGTTACATTTACAGCATATAAAGATACAAAGTGGCTTTACGCAACAATGAAATATCTTTTCGATAATGCAAAAAATTTAAACCAGCATTTAAGTGGTAACCATTTTTATTCTTTTTTAGAACAATTATCAAAACGAAGAAGTAAAGAAATGTTAGGAACTGTAATTAATAAAGACAAAATGCGATATGATAATGGCGTACCTATTTATGTGTTTAATTTAGTTGACTATGTTTTATGGAAAAATAGAAGTACTGAAAAAAAGTCCTTTCCTGACATCAAGTTTGAAGAATTTTCGTTTGCTTATAGACGGTCTATTGAACATTGGTTTCCGCAAAATCCAAACAATGAAGAAAGTAAGGAAAAGATGTCAAAAGAATTATTACATTCTTTTGGTAACCTTTGTCTGATTGTTGCCAGTCAAAATTCGAAGTTTGGGAATTTGTATCCGGCTGCAAAACTTGACCAATGGAAAGATATATTCTCTACACAAAGTCTAAAACTGCAAATGATGGCTAACATCACAAGGAAAAAAGGTTCATGGGAGCAAAAAGACATTAAAGAAATAAATGATTTTGAAAATCATATTTTAGATTTATTAAACACTTTTATAAAAAGTTAATAAAAAAGGAGAATTATCATGAAGAAAAAAACAGAAGAAAAAGCTATTAAGCAAGAAAAGGCTTTAATGGAAGCTCGAAAAAAAATTGAAAGATGCCGTGTAAAGAAATCAAAAAAACTAGATTTAGGGCATATGGGTTATTTAACTGTATTACCAGAGGAAATAAGGGAATTAACATGGCTCACCAGCCTTTCAATGGTATGTACAGGTTTACGCAAATTACCTGATTGTATTGGGGAACTAGTAAACCTAAAAACGCTAGATTTAAGACTTAACCACGATATAAAGAAACTGCCCTCCAGCTTACTCAATTTAAGAAACCTTAAAAAACTAATTCTCGATAATACCGGTTTAATAAAAGTTCCGTCTTTTATTGGGAAAATGACTTCACTTGAACTATTGGATATAAGCATATGCGATATAAAAGAAGTACCACAATCTATATTGGATTTACCAAAGCTGAAACGTATTGAAACCAGAGGTTACAATATAACGCATCTTCCTGCTCTCGCGGCAAAACAGCGCGAATTAGATATGAAAGAAGCTTTACGCTGTATCAGGAATTGCAAAAAATCTCAAAGAGGAAAATTAGACCTATCACATCTTAACTTGGGTGAATTACCGAATGAGCTTAGGGATTTATATTGGCTTGAGGAACTTGACATATCAAATAGCAATCTTAGATCATTGCCAGAATGGATTGGCGATTTTAATAATCTTGCAAAGCTCAACATTGAGTGGAATAAATTTACCTCATTGCCTGATTCAATCGGCAACCTAAAAAAATTAAAAGAAATCGATCTCAGCCACAATCGTTTACAGACCTTGCCAGTATCGTTTGGCAATCTTTCCTCCCTTGAACGTTTTATTCTGTGGGAAAGACATAATCACCCCATTATAGAAAAAATGTATGGTAAAGGCTCATGGTTCACCAGCCTTCCTGAATCGTTTAGCAATCTTTCTTCTTTGAAAGAAATTGTTTTTTTTGACACAAGAATAACAAAAATCCCCGAATCTTTCGGCTATTTAAAATCATTACAGAGGTTATCAATTCAGAACTGTATTACAGAAGATTTTTATTTTCCGCCTTCTATGAAAAACCTATCAGCATTACGGGAAGTCAGTATAAGCGGGCTTACTCATGTTCCGGAATTTATAAAAGAACTGAAAGATATAACAACGCTAGACATCAGCCATAGCAAACTTTATGTATTGCCGGAATGGATAGGCGAATTAACAAATCTTGAGACGCTTAATCTGCATAGCACATGGATAACAGAATTTCCGGAATGGATTACAAATCTCAAAAACCTGAAAAATATAGACATAAGCAGCAATGAAATAGATGATAAGCCGGACTTATATGCAAAATTTCCTAATTTAACTTTCTGTGGCTAAACGATTTCTCAAGCTATATTAACGATTGCCCTTGTCTCTAATGCCTGTTTTAATTGATGAAACATAAGGCTATTAACATTATTTTAGTTGCCTTAATATCAAAAAGGTAATAAATTAATGGAGGTTTTGTATGACTACTGTATTGGAGACAAGATATTTTTTTGAGGTTATTCTAGACACGCGACAGGAAGTAGAGGAATATTTATCTGTTCACCCTGAAAAAGAATCGTGCAGGTTAATTGAATTAGCCTTTGATAAGTACCCTCTTGTCGTATTAGAAATTGACAGAGGTAATTTTAAATATTTCGAGAATATCAATTCTTTTAGAAATTACTTAAAAGAAACGGATATTCAAGATATACCGAAGGCAAAAGCTGTTTTAATTTATTCAAAATCTGACGATAGTACGGATGAGGATTGCATAAAGGAAATAATAACTCCTGCCTTAACTATATACATCATTAAGGGGCCTTACAAAAGCTATTATGTTAATGAGGACGGCATTGGAAGTCTCGAACATCACCACTTAGAATATTGTGATGTATACGAACTAATTGCGACTGGACATTTAAAACGTTTTGGCATTTAATAAATCATTTACGGATTACAAACAACCTAATCCTAGAATTAAATATTTTCTAGGATTAGGATTTATTTTTTTTAACTTACCTCTTTCCATATATTTTATATTATACATATGTTATATGATTTTTGTAAAAAAAATATAGTATATTGCTTTTAGTTATTTATAAAATTATAAGAGCTATTAAAGCCGATATAGCAGTATTATATTAATTATTAAAATTATATGGGCTATTAAAGCTGTTATAGCCGTATTATATTATATACTAATTATACCCCCTGAAAACCCTATAAAAACCATATTAATTTACTTAAAATTGGGATTTTCTGATTAATATAATCTTTATCAAACGTAATAGAATTTATTGGCATATATCTTTTTAATGTCTGCCTGATTTGATCTCCTCGCAATTCAATAAAGTTTGGTACTGAAAGGAAAATATCTGATGGCCTTAATATCACTTTTGCACGTTCATCGCAAAGACGGAACTCTAAGCGGTTTATATTATATGGACTGCCAATTTTAAGCCCTCTTTTATAAAAGCAAAGCATTGATCGCCTTTTACCTTTCATTTCACCGTCTGACCGTAGGTATTTTTTATAATCCTGTGTATATACGGAATTTTGAATGAAATTATAATTTTCTTCATTAAAAGCAAGGATCGGGTTATATCCATAAAAATCAAAATATAGCTCATATTCATCAAGAGTAATTATGCCAGTTTCAAAAAATTGAACTATCATACTACAAGGAAAAAGCATTCCATAATTAATCCCCAAAATACACCTACAAAGTACATTTGCGAAATCTATTTTAAAAAAATTATTATCAATACATAATTGGAGGGCATAAATTACAGAAAGAAATGGATTGTAGAAATTAATATTTGACATTCCATTTTCCTCTAATTGAATGTGTAGTTTTGACCAACCCCCATGATTTACAATATCGACTATGTGACTTAAACTGTCAGGGGATTTTTTAAAATTTAAATAATGACTTTTTATTCCTAATGTGATTTTATCAATTCCGATACAGACAAAAGAATTTTCATCTATATTGTTTTTTTTAAGGGATACACTATACATTTTTACTTCCTTTTTTTACTATGCCTTTTTTCTTTATGGGCTTTATAGTTTCAGCTTTTCTTGTGCAGTTCTGTATGTATTCAAAAATATCTTTACTGGAAAAACGTAAAGCTGTACCTAACTTAACTGAAGGTATATCCCCATTTTCTGCCATCTTATATACACATGATATAGACAAGTTCAATAAGTCTGAAACTCGTTTTATATTTAGTAAATTTTCCATTGTTTAGCTCCTTTATATTTTGATTGATTCTGAATATGACATATTGATTCTCAATATGATGTTTTAGAAGGATTTCATTATGAAAAGATCATTTTAGTTAGATACAGAAAAGTCAATAATAAACTTTTGAGACAAAAGATTAATAGAGCTTGTTTTATAAAAATTTCCATTTCATTATTGAGTGAGCTGAATATTCCATATCTTCAAGCGTAATCATCATTAAATTAATAGCCCTTATAACATCTCTTTTTACTGTTTCATAAAAATCATCCTCAGATATTCCAAAATCACAAAGATAGTCTAAAGTTTTAATCTCTATATCTTTATGACAGGAAACAAGCAACATAATGAAAGTTTCCCATAAAACAGAAGGAACGATGTTTCGTTCATTTGAAATGCCAATACTTTCATTAACTGAAACTAATGCGCGGTTGATACTGATGGGATTACATGGTATTCGATAATCTTTAAAATTTGGAATAACATATCGGCCTTCTGGAAAATGTTGATTCATTTTTTCGATTCGCTTTTTCACATTTCCGATTAATGGAACGGATCTTGTTCCATGAGGTGTATCTATTAAGAGCATATCGCCTAAAGTTACATGCTTTCTCTCAAGATTACGAATTTCTGATACGCCAAGCCCGCAGGTAATACCCAACAAGGCGACTAAGATATTTCTTGCTGCTTCTTTTGTACTGTCCGGCAAAGCCATAATTCTTTTTACTTCTTCTATAGATAAAATACCATGATTCCTGATTTCTTCTACAGTCATCAGTGGGGTAAGAACATGCTCTAGCTTTTCTCGTGCACACAGATATGCTTTAGTACGGCTTTTAATTTTAGGAATGCTAACAGCAGTAACCATGTTTCCTTCCTTATCAAAATAACGAGCTTGGTAATAAATCTCTTCGTTTGTTTGGTTTTTTCTGGAAGTGATATTTATTAACGATTTCATGGTAATATCCTTATCATTATAACTATAACTAGAATGAAAGATTAAGTGCAAGCCATATGCCTATCATGAAAGAATAAGTGCAATTTGTCAATTAGAAAAAAAATTATTTTCAAGATATTGCAATCATCATCATATAGGCAATACCCCTGTAATCCTGCCAAATAAAGGGTGGTATAATTATGATGATGATGGGATAAATTAATCCCATTAATAGTGTTAAATTACTTATTCTAGGGGCGAAGTAATACCACGCCCCTAGAATAGTTCAAGGTGCTGTAATGTTATCCTTACAATTTTTGATTACATCCCAAGTCTTGCCATCGGCTTTCTTAATATAACCACTGTCTTCAAGTCTTTTCAAATAGTTTTTTACCGATGTTGAATTCGATACCTTTAGTACCTGAATTAACTCGGAAAATGTTACTGTATCCTTATCTATCATCGCCTGTATTATTTGATTTTCTAGCGGAGAAAAACGAGTTTCATTGTTAAGGATATCCTCTTCGCAAATTTCGAATCTTACTGCTTGAGGCCCATCATTAACCATTTTAACAATGCACTCTTTGGCGCCTTGAAGATACCTGCCTTTTTTCAAACTAATCCTGCGATAGTTATCCCTGAGTTCATCAAGTATTAAGACAGTATCCATTGTCTCCTCAAGCGCCCTAGGACCGGAAACATCTCCTTTTTTATTGGTATGGTGAAGGATGATTAGTGTTTTCCCTTTCTCTCTAAAAATTCGAGTTAATCTTTCGAGATATACGCGATCAATGAGCCAGTAATGAAGCACAAGCGAGTTTAGCGAATCTATAATTACAATATCAGCATTTGAACAAAGCTCAGATTCAGCGAATGCTTCAAATGTCAATAAATTGTCTATTTTATTTTGGTCATAAATGCCCAATTCCTTCATGTATTTTTGTTTTCGTTCTTCGATCTTTGCCAGTACCGTCAATAGTTTATCCTTAATAGCTCGTTGTTGGCATTTTTTTTCAGCATCATCTTTCATTGATTCTTTTATTTCTTGAAATTGCTCGTTGTTGATACACTGAATTGGCGGTACAGATGAATAACGTTCTAATTGTTTAACGCTAGCGTCATCAAGAGCAAAGATTAGGGTTTTTCTTGGAGCAGCTTCTTTCGCAATAAAAATTGAGAGAAATGTTTTGCCTACTCCCGGTGAAGAAACAATACAAGCTAATTCCCTCAGATGAATAAATTTATTCAATAGAAGATAGGGTTCATTAGCAATATCAACCGGTTCAGTTTCATATATTTTAGCAGGTTTTTGTTTATATTGGTCAAGCGACTCATTGATTTCGTTTTTGGCATTATTCTTCACCTCATCAGCCGTTTCTTTTGTTGTTTCTTGAAAAGGTATATTATTATTAACTATTTCTTCAAAGACAAAATCTGCCAATAATGTTCCAAATAAGCAGCCAATTATAATAAACATGTTAATCTCCTTTGCGATATATCGCAATTACCATTACTATAATTCATAATCACAGTCATTTATGAGCTGGAACCATGAACACAAAACTGTTTCAAAAACGTGTCCCAATAGTAATTATATTGGAACACGTTCATTGACACTAAAAATGTCTGGTTTTTTAACTAGACTTCTTTTTTCCTTTACTGTATCCAAGGATATAAGCAAAAACACTTATAGCAATACCAATTGCAATTTCGACTACAATTTCGGTCAATGGCCCTTGACCTTTTCCTATGATCGGGAAATGAAATTTCATTCCATACTCCTTAACAATATTGTTGGATTTGATCCTAACAATACTTAGAATTAGATGTTCCTATTATAAAGCTCAAAGCACAGTGCCTATTTGCTTTATAAAGCCTTTTTTTTATTTAATCCTCCTTATTTATAAAATTTTTTAGTTACTGGAAGGAAGACCTTCCAGTAACTTAGTACGTTAACCAACTTGACGAGATTCTTCTTTTGCAAGTAACCAGCGGGATAGTTTAGAATCTCTGAATATTAGAGATATAGTTATTGTCCCATGACAAGGAGCTTGAGTGAGAGCTTTATTTATCTCCTTCAGAATGCAGGAACGAACCACAGATACATTATTCTGATTATCATCTTTTGTCTCTGCCATTTTATTCCACCTTTTGTATACCATTGGAAGGTGATTTCAACTCATCTTTAATAGACGGATGAAAACGTATTATACGGCCAACCTTAAAAATATGATTACATGGCAGCATATTATTACGAAGCATACGATAAATAGTAGAATCACTGACCCTAAGATAATCTCGTAGATCACTCAGCGTTAACATAATATCTTCTTTCATAAAAAACCTTCTATGAAAATTTGAGAAGAAGTATGACGGATTGTTGACCAAATATCTAATGTCCAACCTAAACATCAAACACCTTCTTATTTAGATACAAAATTGTATCTAAAGAACTGTTGATTACCCTGACGATAATCATCAGTTAAATATATTTCGCGTTTTCTTACAGAAAACAAAGAAAAACCAAATTAAAGTTGCACTGGTTTATCATTGTTTGAATAAACCAGTGCTGCAAGTTGCTATAGCAACTTAATTAATTAATCGCCATTTTCTGCCCTGAATAAGGGTTAAAAATATCTAGGTTATGATTCGTGACGGGTCCTTTGAACATATCTACTGAACCCGTAAAAAGGTTATGGAAGTTTTTCATGAAGACCGATGGTTCTTCAAACATGAAGGAACCAAAAGCGGTATAAGATTTTTTATATGGACAGGATACTTTAAATTTGGTGCGAGAACGCACCATTACACCGAGAGCATAAAAATCACCTCCGTTAAAAATAATCATAAAGTAATAATATAACATCTTTTATTAATTGTCAATTATTTTTTTTCAATTTTTTTATTTTTTTTTAGAGACTGTCAGTAAATGTCAGAGACTATCAGTAAATGTCAGGGACTGTCATACAAGAATCATGTAGGTGTGTCGTAGAGCATGAAATTATATATTGCGGTTCCTTTAGGTCGTCTCAGCTATCAAGCCCTCTTCCTTACCGGAGACTTGATTATACCG
>JGI24698J34947_10001997_pt1 | contig 10885 bp, 8 predicted proteins | sample TergutMp193P3_FD_34947 | JGI IMG/M metagenome (IMG submission 34947) | reverse complement strand
AAAAAAAATAACGTGGATTTTCATAGCCCCCCCCCCACCCCATCCACACACAGGGAAACCTGCATGCTTTGCGATACAACAGTAAATTTTAAGTTTGTCAATAAATTACGCGATGACGAAACCCGTAACGTATATCAATGTGAAACATGCGGACACATACAAATATTACCATTATCTTCGCGCGAGGAAGATGTGTTGCTTTATAAGGAAAACGACGAAACTTACAGGCGAAGCCATTCTTCTATTGCTAAGTTTCAAAATGAAGAAAATATGATGAATAAACTTCGCGTTTTTACCGAAGACACGCTTATACAGTTTAAAAAACACATCAATAAAAATAAAAAACTTATTGATATTGGTACAGGCTACGGATGGCTAGTGGAATTAATGCGCAATGAAGGCTATGAAATTGATGGCGTGGAAATATCGGATAAAAAGAGGCGGTTGGTTAAACAACGATCAGGAATTGAATTATTTAATTGGAATTTACTTGATGTTAAAGATGTTCCAAAAGGCTGTTATGATGTTGTGTCATTAATGCATGTGCTGGAACACATCAGCGAACCAAAAATATTTCTTAAACGAGCCGCTGATTTGTTAAAACCTGCAGGAATGATTTATATAGAGGTTCCAAATTACGATGATTACATGAAGGCCATACTGCCTGAATATAATTCTTTTTCATACACAAGAATGCATCTGTCATATTTCACATGCAAAACATTATCTCAGCTATTAATTAACGCCGGATTTAAGAATATAGAAATTTATGGCCTTCAAAAATATAGCTTTGAAAACGCGCTGTGGTGGATGCGTGAAAAGCGTCCATTTATGGATTATTTCCAAATGGATGTTCCGGAATGCTTGCAATGGCTAAATGCGCTTTATAAAGAGCGCGTTGAATCAGAAATGAAATCATACGCTATAGTTGCCATTGGATATAGGGGTAACTAAAGTAGTTAGCATAGGAGGTTTGTCTACATGTCTTTTCATGATGTTTACAAAAGCAAAATCGCTGGAAGAAATGTATGCGCGCAACCGCCGTTCCCCAAAAAGATTAAAATTGAACCTTGCGGCGTATGCGACAGCGGTTGTATTTTTTGTCCAACCGCCTTACAGAAAGGCAAGCACGGTAATATTGACGATGAGCTGTGCCGCAGAATAATTCAGGATGCGTTTAACGCGGGAGCAAGAGAACTTGCGTTTTCCGCCTCCGGTGAACCGCTGCTGAATCCCAAACTGGAGAATTATATTTCCCTGGCAAAGGATACCGGGTACGATTACGTTTTTATCAACACAAACGGCGCCCTCCTGAACAGACAACGCGCAAAGACTCTGCTGAACAGCGGATTAGACAGTGTTAAAATCTCCATAAACGCTGGCAATGCTGAAAGCTATAGCCTGATTCATGGAACAGATTGTTTTGAGAATGTTATTGAGAATGTTATATTTTTCGATGAGCTAAGAAAGAAAGTTTTAACACAGCAATGCAAATTATTTGTATCTTTTGTTGCGATAAAAGAAAATTTGAATGAGGTTGAACTGTTGCGTTCTAAAATCAACAAATATGTAGATGATTTCATTGTGTCAAATGCTAATACTCGCGGCGGCTCGCTTGAAACAGCAGCTTTTGGGAACAGTTTGCTGGGGAGTGATGACTACTCGTTTCAATACCCTTGCGGCCAGCTATTTGATACCGCGGTGGTACTGGCGGAGGGTTATCTTGTAATCTGCTGTCAGGACTTCGATAAACTTACCGTCATTGCCGATTTGCGTGAAATCAGCATAAAAGAAGCATGGAATTGCGAAAAATTTGTCTCATTTCGCAAAAGGTATCTCATCAAAGATTTAGAGGGTACGCTGTGTTATAATTGTCTGTTCGGACAAAATAATATGGTTTCGCCGCTAACACCGGCCTTAGCGCATTATGCTTTAAATGAGCGTAAAGCTGCCGACAGAACCAAAAGGATTGAAATGTTACGGAATTTACACCAGGCCACCTTAAAGAAGGATGTTCTTCTATATCATCAATGAGTTCATCAATACTTATAACCACGTTTATGTTATATGTCCTCACAACCTTTCTCCTTTTTCATTTTAAACCAACATTTTGTAAAATAACTCAATGCCCGACGCCTTTGAAGCCCTAACCAAAACCGCCCTGTCTGTTTGGACTGGCAATAACCTTGACGATGTTGACTACGTCCTGCTGCTGCCCCATGACGCACAAGACCATGAACGCCTTAATACGCTGCTCCGCTCGGCCTTCGCCGCAAAGCTGGGCAAGCGGCGCGGGGCTATTGTTGAGGGGCGGCGGGCTGATGAATTGCTTGGTCTGTACTCTCTCTATGCTTTTACGGACAAACTCATCATCGGTTCCTTCAGCCTGCCCTGGGGCCGCAAGCTGCGAAATCTGCTGGATTGCGGCGTGGCAACGGAAGACGAGCTGATAAATGACGTAATACTGGCGGCGCTGAATGGAACATAGCCATAGCCTTGAAATGACCCGCGCGCTGGACGCGCTGATTGAGCGGCGCCTCTTTGACTGCATGGCTGTATTTTTGTTTGGTCATTGCAACGCCGCTGAAACAATGGCGGACTATCTGCTGGCGCATAATATCAGTATTATCGGGATTCTCGACAACAGCGAGTCAAAGCAGGGCCACGCTTACCGCGATATCCCCATACTGCCCCCTGAATGGATACTCAAATACAAGGGGGTTGGTTCCATCGTCCTCATCGCCTCGCGCTTCTATGCGGAGATGTCGGCGCAATTAAGGCGCATTGGCTACGATGGCGAAATTGCGCGGGTTGTCGAGCAAAACTCCTTTGCCGAATATTCGCTGCAAGATGAAACGTTCAAGCGCAAGACGGCGCGCGCTATACGTGGAACGGCGCTGCTGGAGCGCATCCGCGAGAGGTATCCTTCACGTCATTTGGTTATCTGCCCAAACAAGGCGCTTGGCGATGTTTACTGGGCCATGGCCTTTTTGCCAGCCTATTGCAAGAAGCGCGATATTGCCGAAACCGCCGTTGTAGTCATAGGAAACGCCTGTCGGGAGGTTGCCGGGCTGTTTGCGGCAAAAGATATTGTGGCGCTCAGGCGCGATGAGATGGACGAATTAGTGCAGGCCGTTATTTTTACAAGGGAGGAAAACTGCATCATAGCGCACCATGACCTGCCTTATACAGATAACATAATCCGCTATCTCGACAAGCGATTTCTCTCTTTTGTTGACTACTACAGGCGCGCCGTCTATGGGCTTGACGCCGGCGCGCCCCCGGCTATCCCAAATAACTTTGCGCCCTTTGATAATCGGGAGCAAATCCCAAAGGGCAAGGCAATAATATTATCGCCCTACGCTAAAAGCGTGGTTGCGCCGCCGAAGGTTTTTTGGGCAAATATAGCCGCCGAGTACGCGAAACGCGACTGCCGTGTCTATACAAACACAGCGGGCGCTGAAGCGCCGATTTGCGGGACAGAGCCGCTATACGTACCAATTTCCCAGTTAAAATCAGCCGTTGAACACGCCGGTGTTTTTATTGGGTTGCGCAATGGCCTCTGCGATGCGCTTCACACGGCAAAGTGCCGTAAAATCGTTGTCTTCCCCGATTGTTACTACAGCACAACGCCCCACAAGGTGGAGAATTTTTTTGCCCTGCCGGAGTGGGAGAAGATGATCTATAGCCCGATAATCTGCTGATTTTCCATGGCTTCGTACAGGGCGCGGAAGATGTAGTAGTCGGCGGGCGTGGTGATTTTAATGTTGTTTGGCGTGCTTTCTACAGTATGGGCTTCCACGCCGTATGCGCTGCACAGATGGGCGGAGTCAACAATAAAAATACCGTCTTCAATAGCCCTTTGATACAAGCCCCAAATCAATCCGTACCTGAAAGACTGGGGCGCCTTTGCCAAATACATTTCGGCCCGGGGCGGAACCTGAGCAACCCTGCCGTCGCCGCCTAACCTGACTATGCTCTCGGAAGCGGCCTCAATGGTTATTGACGCGCCGAACTTTTTTGCGCAGGCGATATTAGCCGAAATCAGGTCAGCGTTTATGAGCGGTCTGACGCCATCGTGAATCAAAACGACGTCATCCTCGCCGCAAACGCTGTTCAGGGCATGAAGCCCTTTGTATATGGATTCATGCCCGCTGCTGCCTCCGGGAATAACCTGGCTTACCTTTTCGCAGCCATATAGCCTGATCTGGTGCCTTAGCTTGCGAATCCAGCCTTCAATGCAAACCACGATTATGTTGTCTATTCCCGAATGCAGCTCAAAGTGTTCAATGGTATAAATAATTATTGGCTTGCCGTACAGCTCCAGGAATTGCTTGGGCTTGGCGGTAGTATTCATCCTTTGGCCCGTGCCGCCGGCAAAGATAAGCGCTGTTGTCATTTGTGGCATCGGCTATGGTCTCCAGATAAATTATACGCGCATTTGACGATATTTTTCAGCCAGGGCTTCTTATTGCAGCATACGCCCGCACATTTCCTCAAGCCCATAAACCGGACGCCATCCCAGCGCTTTTAGTTTATCCGCGTTGAGCTTATAACCCACGTCTGGCGCGTAGCCGCGTTTTTTTATATCTTCCGGCACTGTGACAACAACCTTGATTTTGCCGTTACAAATTCTATTTGCCATTATTTCCGCCATTTCGCGTATTGTGGCGCTGGCTTTTGGGTTTGCCACGTTATAGGCTTCAGCATTGCCGCCTTTAAGCAATATGGTCAGCAGGCCGCGCACTGCGTCGGTTGTTTCGCAGCAGTTGGCTATGGAGTTCCCAGGCGTGTGCAGCTCTATATCTTTGCCCGCAAGGGCGTTCCTGGCAAACTGGCTTGCCACGCGCATGTCGCTTTCATCTTTGGGCATCCCCGCGCCAAAGGCTCTCGCCAGACGCGCTATTTTCACCGGCAACCCGTACTGGGCCGCGTACGCTACGCACAGAGCCTCGCAGAGCCGCTTGCTCTCCGGGTAGCTGCTCCTGGGGCTGGATAGTTCCAGATACCCCAAATCCCTCTCGCTGACTTCCATAGCATCTGTCTGGCCGTAAATTTCCATGGACGACAGATAAACGATGCTCTTGCAGCCGGCTTCTTTGGCCAGTTCCAAAACGTTTTTCGCGCCGTCAACAGCGGTGGTGATAACGTCCGCTGGTTTCAACGCCATGTCGGCGGATTTGGTGATTGCCGCGCAGTGAAATATATAATCCAGCCCATCGGCAATACCCGCAAGCGACAGGGGCTTGCGTATGTCGCCGCAGATAAATTCAAGGCCGCATTCCTGTGAAATAGCCCTGCCCTTACCGCTATCCCTGCCATGGGCTATGAGGCGCGCGTTGAGCTTGTACTTGACATTTGCCAGGGCAAGAGAGCGAAGAATCAGCCCGCCGATAAGCCCCGTAGCGCCTGTCACCAAAACCGCGCTGTCCCGCAAGTCCCCCCAGGGAATATTGTCGTCAGACAAACTGTCGTGAAGGTACTGGCCGGGCGCGCCTTTGAAGGTTTTCATAGCATTCATGGTCAACCAACTTGAAAAACAGGGCAAGTCCTGTTTTATGAGCAGGGGTGAGGGGTGAGGGATGAGGGGTCGGGGGATAGAGGCCGGGGCGCCGACAACTGAAAACTGTAAATTGTAAATTGTAAACTGTAAACTGTAGTTGGGGGTTATATGCCTTTCAAAGAAGAATGCGGCGTTTTTGGCATAACTAATCAACAGGAGGCTGCCAAACAAACCTATCTGGGTCTGTACGCGCTACAGCACCGGGGCCAGGAGACGGCTGGCATATGCGCCCGTGATAACGGGACATTGCGCCTGCACAAAGCCCAGGGCTATGTGGCGGACGTTTTTTCTGAATCAGCGCTGGAATCACTCCCCGGGGATACGGCCATTGGACACACGCGCTATTCTACCCATGGGGGCTGCCACGCGTCGCTGGCTCACCCCTTTCTTGTACATGGGCGTTTCGGCCCATTGGCGCTATGCCATAACGGCAACCTTGTAAATACTGATTCTCTGAGAAACCGCCTCTTTGCCGAGGGACACACCTTTACCAGCCCATCGGATTCGGAGGTCATACTCGCCCTCATCAACACGGCCAAAGCGGACGCTCTGGAAGGCGCCGTAGAAGAGGCTCTGCGGCATATTCACGGCGCTTACAGCCTTTTGCTGCTATCTGAAGACCGCCTGATTGCGGTCAGAGACCCTGACGGCATTCGCCCGTTGTCCCTGGCTAAGATGGGCGGCAAACCTACAGTGGTAGCCAGCGAGACCTGCGCCTTTGACCTGCTGGGCGCTGATTACATGCGCGAGGTGGAACCTGGCGAGATGCTCATTTTTACTTCAAGCGGTATGCAAAACCGCTTTCTGCGCGAAAATTGCGTCGCCAGGCCCTGCGTCTTTGAGCACGTTTATTTCTCCCGCCCCGACAGCTTTGTGTTCAGCCGCAACGTCATGGCCACGCGCCGGGAGATGGGCCGCCAGTTGGCTATACATTATCCGGCAGAGGCGGATATCGTTGTGCCGGTGCCGGACAGCGGCGTCCACGCGGCCTTGGGCTTTGCCGAACAGAGCGGCGTCCGCTTTGAGTTTGGCATGATTCGCAACCACTACGTGGGCCGCACGTTTATTGAGCCAAGGCAGAGCATCCGCAGCTTTGGCGTAAAGGTAAAGCTCAATCCCGTGCGCGAACTGCTAAAGGGCAAACGCGTCGTGCTGATTGACGACAGCATAGTCCGGGGCACTACGTCCAAAAAAATCGTGGGCATGGTCAGGGCGGCAGGGGCGGCGGAAATCCATATGAGGATAAGCAGCCCGCCCACCACGCACAGTTGTTTTTACGGCATTGACACGCCCACAAAGGAACAGCTGATAGCCAGTTGTAAATCCAAAGACGAAATACGCGATTTCATCGGCGCGGATTCATTGGATTATCTAAGCATAGAGGGCCTCAGAAGCGCCATGGGAGACGCCGACGGCAAGGGATTTTGCTACGCCTGCTTCAACGGCGATTATCCTGTGCCTGTTGATTCCGACCCATACAATCTTTAGCCCCCATGCGTTTTTTAGCCATAGTTGGCCCAACGGCCTCCGGCAAATCTGGCCTTGCTACGGAGATGGCCAAAAAAATCAACGGAACCGTTGTAAACGGAGACCCCTTTCAGGCGTTCAAGAGTATCCCCGTAGGCACGGGGCAGCCTGGTGTTGATGAACGACGCGGCATACCCCATATAGGCTATGGCGAATTGCCCCTGGATTATGTATTGAATCCGGCTGTTTTTGGCGAGTTGGTCAGAAATTGGCTGGACGCGGCGCAAAAAGCTAACAGGACGCCCATATTGGTCACAGGCTCAGGGCTTTATTTAAGGGGTATATGGAATCAATTGGACGATTTACCCGAAGTACCTAAGAGAATCGCAGAGAAAACACGCCGCCTGTGCAAACTACTAGGCGCCCCTGCCCTTCATAGATATTTGCGCGCCATTGACCCGGCCCGGGCCAACCAGCTTCACCCAAACGACGCTTCACGAATCCAGCGGGCTTTGGCCTTGCACATAGCCACGGGCGCGCGCCCGAACGATCTTTTAACTGGGGTGAACCGTGTAATACCGCCAAATTGGCAGGCGTTGTTAGTACTGCCCCAGCGGGAATTACTGCGGGAGCGCGTGGCAGGAAGAGTAAAAAGCATGATAAGCGCGGGCTGGCAGGCTGAAGTTCAACAACTCGTAAAAGACGGCTTTACACAGAGCCTGCGCCGCCTGCGCCCATTAGGGTACGACGTGTGGCTGGACGAGCCAAACCCGGAAATAGCCGAACAAAAAATCATACAAGCCACCAAAGCCTACGCGAAAAGACAGGTTACGTGGTTCAAAAATCAACTGCCGGACGCGGCGCGGTTTGACCCTGATAGCGATAATGCGCCATTTTTCTGAATCGAAATTACGGAGGCAATTTTGATTCAGAAACAGAATATAGTGTTTCCGATTCAAAACCGCGTTCTTAAAGCGCGCCTTATAGCCGTTGAACCGCTCTATCTCATCGTGCAGTTTCCGTTTGTTTTTGGGGTCTCAAAAAATTACAAAATTGCAACAAAAAACTGGTTAAAGGCCAAAACCAAGAGATGTTCAGTTTTTTCAAAGTTGAATCACTGTAAATATATCATTTTTGTTACTTGACAATTGTGTGAGTGATTTGTTTTAATATATTTACCCTCGTATTGCGATGGCTCCGATTGTTTGGATGGATGTTGCAAAGGGGGAATTTAATGTGACTCGCCGTAATCAAACCCGGCGCGTTTTCCTTTCAACATATTTCTATGGAGTTCTTATGAAAAAGAGCCTCGTTTCCTTAACCGTAGCCCCATTGGCCCTACTCTTTACCCTCGTCTCTTGCGGCGGAACCGCTCAGACTGCCAGCAGCGTCACGGACGTGGCGTTGAATCAGAGTGAGATTGAGCTTTCTGTTGGAGAAAGCAAAACACTCAAGGCAACCATGCAGCCGGGCAACGTCGCGGTTCAGACCGTGAACTGGATCAGCAGCGATACAGCCATAGCATCGGTGGCAAATGGCCGCGTAAAAGGCGAATCGCCGGGCAAAGCCACTATCACGGCGATAACGGCGGATGGCGGCAAAACAGATACCTGTGCCGTAACTGTGAAAGCCGCTGACGCGCCCGCAACAGTACCCGTAACAGGCGTGACTGTATCGCCAAAAGCATTGAATCTCACAGCGGGTCAGAATTATCAAGTTACGGCGACCGTGCAGCCAGACAATGCCGCGGTTCAGACCGTGAGCTGGGTCAGCAGCGATTCCAGTGTTGCTACGGTAGCAAACGGCCTCGTTACAGCAATAGCCCCAGGCGCGGCCACCATCACTGCGATAACAACGGATGGCGGCAAAACCGATACCTGCGTCGTAACGGTGAAGGCCGATGTTGCGCCTGTAACAGTACCCGTAACCGGCGTGACTGTATCGCCAAAAGCATTGAATCTCACAGTATGTCAGAGTCATCAGGTCACGGCGACCGTGCAGCCAGGCAATGCCGCAGTTCAGACCGTGAACTGGGCCAGCAGCGATTCCAATGTCGCTACGGTAGCAAACGGCCTCGTTACAGCAATAGCCCCAGGCGCGGCCACCATCACTGCGATAACAACGGATGGCGGCAAAACAGATACATGCGTCGTAACGGTGAAGGCCGATGTTGTGCCTGTAACAGGCGTGACGGTATCCCCAAAAACATTGAATCTCACAGCGGGGCATAGCCATCGAATCGCGGCAATCGTGCAGCCGAACATGGCTGCGGTCAAGACCGTGAACTGGGCCAGCAGTGATTCCAGTGTTGCTACAGTGGCAAACGGCATTGTTACAGCAATAGCTCAGGGCGCGGCCACTATCACGGCTACAACGACGGATGGCGGCAAAACGGATACCTGCGCCGTAACGGTGAAAGCCGCTGGTTATGAGCCGGACGTGTATGTGGCGGGATATGAAAGCGGCGCCGCCGCGCTTTGGGTGAATGGCGTTTCCCAATATCTCACATATAGTAATACTTCTAACGCTAATTCCGTTTTTGTGTCGGGCAGCGACGTTTATGTGGCGGGATATGAAAACAGCGCCGCCACGCTTTGGATAAATGGCGTTCCCAAACGCCTCAACGAAGGCGCTACTAACGCTAAAGCTAATTCCGTTTTCGTGTCGGGCAGCGACGTTTATGTGGCGGGACATGAACTTTTGCAATCGCACTACGTCGCCACGCTCTGGGTGAACGGCGTTCCCCAACGCCTGACCGATGGGAAATACCAATCCGGGGCTAATACTGTTTTTGTGTCGGGCAGTGACGTTTATGTGACTGGACATGAATATGTAAGGGAATACGGCAATCTTGCCACGCTCTGGGTAAACGGCGTTCCACAACGCCTCAGCCTGGCGCCCAACGCTTGCGCTAATTCCGTCTTCGTTTCAGGCAGTAATGTTTATGTGGCGGGGCATGTATTTTTTGAAGGGCGCAACCACGCCGCGCTCTGGGTGAACGGCGTTCCCCAATATCTCAGCCATGAAGACAATGCCGCTTGCGCTAATTCCGTTTTCGTGTCGGGCAATGACGTCTATGTGGCTGGTGAGGAAACTATAGGGCGGCAACAATACGGCCATGCCACGCTCTGGGTGAACGGCGTTCCCCAGCGCCTCACCAACGGTACTGCTAACGCTTGCGCTAATTCAGTTTTCGTGTTGGGCGGCGACGTTTATGTGACGGGATATGAAAACGCAACAGGAAACGGCAATCTTGCCACACTCTGGGTAAATGGCGTTCCCCAGCGCCTTGGCCCTGTAAGCGACGCTCATGCCAGAGCCGTGTTTGTTGACAAAGGAGGCGCGGTTTCCGGCATATCTCTGGAACCCGCGCTGACGCTTGCCGCAGGCCAGGCTAAAACCCTTGCGCCCGCCATACTGCCCATCAACGCCCTGAACAAGAGCGTTACATGGTCAAGCGACAAGCCTGAAGTCGCCAGCGTTGACGGCGCGACGGGCAAAGTGACGGCCCGCGCCCCGGGTACTGCCGCAATCACGGCGACCACGCAGGACGGCGGCTATACGGCAAGCTGCATAGTCACGGTAACGTTACAGTAATCCCTTAGAACGATTCAACTTTGGAATTGAACGGAAGGCTGCCCGCTAGCTGGGCAGCCTTTTTTTATACCACCGTACGTGTTGTTTCACATGCAGCGGTTCTCAAGTTTATGCCGGTGTTCATGCCAAGCTGCGTTCAATCAGGATTGAAAACAACTTGAGCTAGACCAATTCAACTTTGAAAAAGTTGAATCGCGCAGAGCGCGTAGTCTGCGCCTTTCGTTCCGCGAGCCGCCAAAGGCGGGGAGCTTCACTAAA
>JGI24698J34947_10001996_pt1 | contig 10888 bp, 9 predicted proteins | sample TergutMp193P3_FD_34947 | JGI IMG/M metagenome (IMG submission 34947) | reverse complement strand
TGAAAGCTTGGCGTTTCAGTGTTCATGCATTCTCTCCCTTTAGTCTTACATATACCGCTCGTCTCCTACAGCAGGGAGCCCAGAGATGTTTTCTCAGCCACCCCTGCGCCGCCTCCGTATAATTTTTCCGAATCATTATGATAAAATGGGAGCTTCCCGACAAATTAGAGTTTTTACATGGGGGAAGAGAGCATTTTCATTATTTTATTGTGAAATGTCATAGACAGTAGTTGAATTGGCCGGCTTCGCCGGGTGAAATGCAAAATTCCACCACCAGAAAAACCCTGATTGTCTGCTTGATCGCTTTGTAGTCAGACATATCTTTGTCGTGGCGAGAGCGGGGAGCCATGCGAGAAGCATATGGTGTGTGTAAAGGAAAGCCTTGACTGTTTAGTAAGTCAGAGTTGCTACTAAATGAATGCACCATCGAGCTTCTCGCATGGCTAGCCCGCTTCGCCGCGCCGGATCGTTATGTTTGGCTACATTAGTGAGCTGCCCGGCAAATCAGAGTTTTATAAACTGTATATTCCCTGCTCATGTGCGTTATCAAAGGTAATGCCCAGGTAGCGGGCGGCCTCGCGGAGGACCGGCAGACAGGAATCGTAGAGAACGCCTATGTGGTGAATGTAAGGCCCGAACATGAGCTTTTCTTCCCAGCGCTTCCAGTTGTCAACCTCAAGCCAAACGTAGGTGCCTGTGGTTTTGGGGCCGGTGGTGGTTTTCCCCTTACCCGCAAACAGGACGTAGTCGCCGTCGATGTCGTCAAACCGGCAGAGGGTGAGTTCTCCCTGCTTAAGTTCAAACGATTCCTGTCCCATTGTCAGGGCGGCCTCGGAAGAAGGCGATTTCAGCGAGTAGGGGAAGGGCCCGCAGTGCCACAACAGTTCGGAGTTTTCGTTTTCGGGATTGCGGATGGTGAGGTCGGCGAGGAAGGGGGATGAGTCGTAAAGACCCGCCGCCCGGAGTATCGCCATGGTTACGGCTCCGTTTACGTCGCATTCGCATGAAAGGGGAAGCCCCTGGTCGGTGAGATCACCCACCGCCACGCAGTGCGTAAGGCCCGCCGCAAACGAGAAGGCCGACCAGCACTCAAAGGCCCCAACGGAACAGTCGTTCTGTTCAAGCCGCCGCTTTGTGGCTATGGTGAGGCCCGCGGTTTTTTTCACGTCTTCGTCCTTCATCTTTGAAGTATCAAAGCGCTTTTTAAGGCTCTCGTAATAGGCCTCGTATTCGGCATCGTTGTTTTTGACGAGGTCTTCCCCGCCCTTGATTATCGAGGAGGGGGAGATGGGGGTGGTGACAATTCCGAACTTGGTTATCAAATCCGCCTCGTTGGTCAAAACGCTCAAGAAGGGGGTGGGACGCTCGCCAATCTTCCCGATCCTGAGGCTTTTGATGCATTTGAGAACCGATGCTACCCTGATGAAATTGAGATACCCCGATTTAAACTCCTCGCTCTCCGTCGCCACGTTGTAAATATAGCTGTAGGTAACGCCGAAACGCCGCATGACCTTGGTGGCCGCGAACATTCCGCATTGGGTGTCCCTGCCGCGGCTCCCGGGAAGGTTTGGGTGTTCATCGCGGGCGCCCCAGACCAGCGTGGGCAACTTGAAAGCACCGGCAATGGCGGCCGCCACCGATTCTTCCCCAAAGTCGCAGAAGGGGACGAACAGCGCGTCGATACCCGCGTGGGTAAATTTTTCTATTGCCTTGGGAACCGTGGCGGCAGTACAGGCGATGCCGTTTTCACAGAGATCGTCAATATTGACGATTTTTACAATATCCGGCCGGATCGAGGCGATAACAGCCATGAATTTGTCCTTCTGCCGCTTTGCCTCGGCCATGTCCAGAAAACTCCGTTTGACAGGAGCCACCCCAAGAGTTATGGTTTTGTTGCTTATCATAAATTCCTCCTTATATTTCCATTTTTCAGGCTTCGATTACAGGAACGCCCATAGCGCGGAGCTTTTCATTCCAGCCGGCCGAGACCTCGGGCGGCGCTTGCTCATATTCATTCTGGCTTTCCAGCCCCATACGCTCGATTTTTGAGGCGGCCAGCTTATGATAGGGAAGGATCTCCACGCCGGCCAGATTGGGAAGGGACGCCGCAAGGGCGGCTATCCCCTGAAAATGGTCGTCCCTGTCGTTGAGGCCGGGAATCACCGGGCAGCGAAGCAGGATGGCGGCCTTCGCGTCGTGGAGCCTGCGAAGGTTGTCCAGAATAGGCGCGTTGTCCACGCCGGTAAATTCCCTGTGCCTTGCGGGGTCTGTTTCTTTATAGTCGTACAGGAAGAGATCGATATACGGCAGAAGCGAATCGAAAATCTCGCGGGCGGCGAAACCGCTGGTTTCCAGGGCCACATGCACATTTTCTTTTTTGAGGATTTTGACGAGGGCCAAAAGAAATTTCGGCTGAAGCGCAGGTTCGCCGCCTGAAATCGTAACGCCCCCGCCGCTGTTCTCGTAGTATTTTCGCTCCTTTAACACATCCCTCGCGATTTCTGCGGCGGTCACTTCCCGGCCGACTATTTCCAGCGCGCCGGTAACGCAGGCGCCCACGCAGGCGCGCCGCAGGGTACAGGAGGCCCGGTTGACGCCGTGCTTTCCATCCGCAACTGTATGTACGGCGGGGCATATTGCGGCGCAGGCGCCGCAGTGTATGCATTTGACGGCGCTGAAGGACAGCACCGGTTTGGCGGAGATGCCTTCGGGGTTGTGGCACCACAGGCAGCGAAGGGGGCATCCTTTAAAAAAGACGGTGGTACGGATTCCGGGTCCGTCGTGAACGCAGAAGTACTGAATATTGAATATCGCGCCGCGTTCCTGTTCTTCGTCCGCCACTAAACGCCTCCGGGTCTAGAAGGTAAAAATCACCTTGAAAGCTTCCCTCTTCTCAATCAGAGAGATACCTTCCGCGGCCTGCTCCGCCGGGAGTACATGGCTGTAATAATCTTTCGCCTTTACAAACCCGGAACGCATCATTTCTATGATATCGTCGTGTGTGCGGTGTTCCCGGTACGGAAAAGGCAGAAGGTGAAGCACCACATTGTTGGGCAGCTCGTAGAGGTCTAAAATGGAAAGCCCTTTTTTGAGAACCCCGTACATACCGACCTTGCCGCCGGGTTTGAGCAGGGAAGCGCCCAGGCGTACAATGTCCAGACTGCCCGCCGCGTCTATGGCCAGGTCGAAGCGCCTGTCTTTCAAAACATCCTTGACATCTTCCTTGTTGGAGTTAATCAGCAAATCCGGTTTGGTGAGTTTTCCAATTCTGTCGAGCCGGTCATCGTGATGGCCTACGGTAACCACCGAATTGACCTTGTATTTCCGGATAAAGTGGTTTAAGCCCTGGCTTACCGCCCCGTCGCCGAAGATGATCACGTCCATGCCTTCTTTAACGCCGAAGTTTCGCAGGGCGCTGTAGTTTTCTTTAAACGTAAGGATCATTACCGCGTCTTCCCAGGAGATATCCTCCGGGAAAGTCTTGGTCATAAAATCGATCTCTTCCTGCCAGAAACGAATCGAATCGAGGTTGACACCGTCTTTTTTCATCTGGCGATAATCAGTGGCCAGGGAATATTCGCTCATGGCGCCGTAGGCCATGCGGTAACCGCATTCAGGAGGAACCCTGGTGTGGGGAGAGACCACGCGATCGCCAACCTTGAAACTGGTGACCTTTTTGCCTGCCTCCACGATCTCCCCGACGGCTTCGTGGCCCAGAATAACCGGGTAGACGAAAGGAAATTTGGGATTATCAGGATGATCGCCGTGCACGATTTTTAGATCCGTACTGCTGCACAGCCCGGATGCCCGCACACGCACTAGGCACTCGTAGTCGCCGTATACGGGTTTGGGAATATCCACGCAGGCAACTTTCGCCGGTTTCCCCGCTTCCAGAACCGCTATCGCCTTCATACCGCCCCCTATGCCGCCGAGTGCAGGCTGCGCATGATGACCTCATTCTGCTGCTTCACGTCCAGGTTGATGAAGTATTCACAGAAACCGGCGATTCTCACCACGAGGTCGCGGTGCTTTTGGGGGTTGATCTGAGCGTCCAGGAGGTCCTCCTGTGTAACAAAGTTCAACTGCACTTGCGGCCCTCCGCTCCGCAGATAGGTTCGCAGCAGGTTTTGTAGGGCCTTTCTTCCGCCGTTGGTAGTGAAGAGCGATGGATTCACCTTCATGTTGGTGGCCAAGGCGCCGTTCAGGTAAGTGTAATTCAGTTTTAACAGGGTATTGAGCAGTTTTGTAGGCCCGGAGATATCCCGGCCCTGACTGGGCCCGAGGCCGTCACTCAGAGGCATTCCGGCAAGCCTGCCGTCCGGCGTGGCGGGGGTAATTTCGCCTGAGCTTACGCTTCCGGTATAACTGAAATAGGAACTGACGTACTTCTGCGGGATTGATCCGTCGTTAAGGAGGAAGACCTCACGAGTGAAGGTTTCAAACAGCCTTGCCCCGATTTGGTCGACGGTTTCCACGTCATTGCCGTAATGGTCGGTGTGGTTCAGTATATACTGACGCAGGGCTTCCTGCCCCTCAAAATTCCGCTCCGCCACAGCGAAAAACTCATCCAGTGTAAGTTTCTTTTGATCGAAAACAACGGTCTTGATAGCCATAAGGGAATCTACAACCGTGGCAAGCCCCGTGCCGGCCACCGCGATATGGGCGGGGATCTCCGGGCCGCCCCGGTATACATCCAAACCCTTTTCGAGGCAACCGTCAACAAAGAGGGAACCGAAAGGATCACAGCCTCTGCGGTTTATAAATTTGAAATCAGCGGGCAGCCGGCATTCCTGAATCCGCTCCCGAATCCTGTCCACAAACGCGTTCATCAGATCGTCAAAATTGTTGAATTTCAGCTTCCCTTCTTTATAGGACTGGTAGAGTTCCCCTAGCATGATGGGATATGACACAAAAGTTTTGGGACCGCCCATCCAGCCGGCGTGCTTGTTCATGATCAGCATTTCCACGCAGCCCATGTTGTAAAAATCCCTTGCGCGTTCCGGGGAATGACCCAACGCGGTGAAATTCTTGATCCACACGTCGTCATTGACCAGCATGGGCATACCAAAGCCCTTGCTGATAGTTTCCATGGCTTCGTCGTAGAGCCATTCCGGGCTCAAGCCTTCGGACACCCGGACTGAAATGTTGGGGTAGGGCAGTCTGACCACCCGCGCGGCCTGAAGGAAGGCCCGTGTAAGCTCGTTAGCCCCGTCTTTACCGTCGGGGGTGGTTCCCGCCAAAGTGAGGCTCTGAACTGTGCGCATCTTCGGCTCATTCACCTTGAGCATCATGCAGCAGAGGAGGTCCCGGACCTCCTGATCGCTAATGGCCCCCGTGCCCCCTGCGGCCGCGTCCGCCGCGTAAAAGGGGTATATGTACTGATCAAAGCGGCCAAAGGAAAGAGCTGAGCCAAGGGCGGTATTGGCGATGATGTGGGTGATCCACATGAGCTGCATGGCTTCCCGGAAGGAGCCCGCCTTTTCGACGGCGACTTTTTCCAGCGTTTGGGCGATTACCGTGAGTTCCCGCGCCCTTCCTTCGTCTTTTTCGTTTTCCATGGCCTCCCGGTAGGCGGCGGCGTAACGCTTGATATACCGAATCGCCGCCCGCACCGAGATCCCGGCGGCCGTATAGAATTCCCGCTTTTCAGGTTCCGTGGTTTCCGCCAGTTTGGCTTCGATCTTTTCAAGGAGCTTCCCGTAGCCGGTGTTAATTATCATGCCGTAATTAAGATGAAGATGATTCACCGTAATCCAGGGCAGTTCATCTATAATGGCCATGATCTCATCGCCATAATCGTACTGGAAGGTAAACTCCAGGATTTTGGCGATACGTTGAGAGGTGATCTTGTCCGAACCTTCGTATTTCTTCTGGACTTCCTGGGTGATTTTCTGCAGCCGGGAGTAATCAATATTGGTATCGTAGTTGTCCCGGGCCATCATGGCCCAGCGTGCGGGGGATTTTCGTAGAACGGCAGCCTCAAACCGGATGGCTGACTTCGTCTTTTCTTTTGCCTGCTCCGCGGGATCTATCTCGGTTTCTTTTACCGCGGCTTCAATGGCCGCTTCCCCCTGGGCGTACTGCTCCTCATAAGAAGGCGTCGAAGGGTCCACCGGCCACATGCCCACAATGGATCCGCCCAGCACTTCGTGGGGGAACACTTCGAGTTTTACCGTATCCAAGAGGTGCTCGAAGGCCAAAGCGCGCCTGATCTGCTGGGGCTGCCCCACCGTTTTCGCCAGCGATTCCGCGATGATGGGGTAAAAGGTGGTCTTCCTGACCCCCGCGTCCATCAGTCCTTCCACATATTTCTTGAAAAGCAGGGTTTTCTCGTCCCCGCCTTTCGCCTTTATTCCTGAACCGGCTCCTTCCATATTAATTCTCCTTTCCTTTATATGGTATTGCACAAAATCGCGATTGTCAATCTGAAATTTGATATCCTGGCTGTTTTTAAACAGGGCAAGCGTACTTGAAGGCTTGATTTTAAACGATAGGGCATACTATCCTTGTGTATGGTCATTTTTTGCTTTCTTTGGACACCCCTGTTTTACTTTTTATGGCGCGCGGTAACCAACAAAGACGCATATTCCGGGGGGCTCCTCGCGCTGCTGGCGGGAAGTGTTATTACTTTTGTCCAGTTTTTTCTGGGCGCCTTTATCGAGCCGGGCGGGTTTGGCCTTTCCCGGTGGCTAAGCGGCTTTGTCGATATTGTCGGCGTGCCCGCCCTTTTGCCAATTTTTGTTTATTTTGTTTTGGTGATCTCGAGGCTTTTTTCCGGAACCGTGAGTTTCGCCAATTTCGCCCTTTTATGGCTTATTCCCTGCGCCGCTATCAGGGCGCTTGGCTGGATTTCCTCCGGTGATCCCATACTGCTGGTGCTGGTCCCGGTTCTCTGGACAGCGATAACGGTGGGAGTGTCCTTTTTCATTACGTTGATCCAAACTGGCCGCCTCCTTGTGATCATTCCTGCTTCGCTTGGCATCCTCGCCGTACCGTTCGCGGCGGCCAGTTCCTACTGGGCGTTTTACGGCCATAAGACAACCATGGGGTACTTGTGTTTGTTTGCCGCCGCTGTCCCAATGCTCGTGTCGATGGTATTTTCGTTAATCAGGGGAGTAGGGGAGTAAGGGAGTAGGGGAGTAAGGGAGTAAGAAAAACCACGGAGGACGCGGAGGAAGGTTTCCAGCAGTTCGCCGTCTTCCGTGCAGTGCAATTCCTTCAATCCGTCTTCCTCGCAAGCGGAGGCCAGGGTGATAGTCCATGTGAATACGGTGCCAGGCACCTTTTTTGGCGCCGGCAGATACTTCACATACCGTTGCCGCTCGAAAGGCGTATAATCCACCAGCCCGTTGTTATCGTGGGCGATGTGGTACGCGCCGGAAGGCCGCCACTCCGAAGGAAACAAGGCAAGGCCCGACTTAACCGGATTCCGGTCTATATATTCAAAAACGGAAAAATAGTCGTAGAGGTCTTTAATAATCCGGGCAAAGCACCGCTTTCCCCATAGGTGATCGATTGAACCGTGTATGCAATTCCAGCGTTTAGCCGAGTGTGTTTTTATCCAGTGCATGATCGCCGATAGATTAGTGCCATCGGCGGCGCACTGGTTCACCTAAAGGTTCGCCGCATTTATTGGTAATGATAGCTTAATTTGCGCCACGCCGTGATACATCTTTATAGAAACACGGCTACGCCGTGCAGTTATCGGGCGGAGGTTCTGAGCAGGTGAATGTGGGTTGGCATTACACAAAAATTGTGCAACCGGAAGCGAAATTCTTCCTTCGCGTCTTCCAGAATCAAAAGTATTAGCCGTTGTCCCAGGTAGCGGCCAAAAGCCCTGCGGCCTGAAAGATTAGATCAAAAGCTATGGCTTAATTAGGCCGTCGCCATGTTGCATTATTTCAAAAATGCTCTCAATGTTTCGGGCGCTTCTTTTGGCGTGTCGTTGGTCCGGCTTGTCACATGGTACGCCGCGTCGGGGATGAAATTGCGCTTTTTTCTCATAGGAGCCTCCTTTGGTGCCAGGCACCACTCCTATACTGCATGGAGCCGCGATTTCCCCCAAAAAACATACCAGATATAATGGTGCCAGGCACCTTTTTCGCTTGAAATAACCGCCCGAAAATGTTAAAATTCGCCAAATGGGTGCCAGGCACCCATCAAAGGAGCATTACATGAAAAAGCAAAGCGTATTGAGCGTCTTGATATTGGCGGTCTTTGCAGGCGCCGTGATGACGACAGTAATTAGTTGTATAGGCGTTCCGATGAGTGCACCGTCTCCTCCAGACAGTGTGCCGCTACCTAGCGATCCGCTGCCACCACCAATACCAATGCCTCACCCTGCTAGTATGCCTCATCAAAGACCAAGGCCTGGAACCGCAACACCATTTGATTTTGATGTAACCTATACCTACAGAAAACCCGATGATTTAGTTGAAGCACTAATAGATATAAGTAATTATCTAGAAGCCCAGGGCGGCTATTTATGGGGTAATGAACAGCAAGGAGAATTTATTATAGGTGGACAATCCGAAGGCTATTATCAAGTAACCGGAGACACAGTTACGGTAAGTTTAAATGACTTATCTGCACCCGGTGGCAGAGTGTACAATTTAGAATTCGACAAACCCAGGAATATAAACGATGCAATACAAAACTTGCGTTTAGGTATTAGTGAGAAAAAAGGAACTTTAAATGGCAATGTACAACAAGGCAGTTTCAACGCAAGCGGTATAGCTGGGAGCTATACTGTTACGGAAAAGATTTACGTCACTATTACCGAAAAGCCCTTGCTAATTCCCATTTCATTAATTGAGAAAGAGATAGGTAATTGGCTAAAGGGGATGTAATTTTTTACTGAAAGCTCCTGTTGCGATAATAGCAACAGGTACCAGGCACCATTTAAAGGAGCATTGCCATGAAAAAGCAAATCGTATTAGTTTTGACCCTAGCCCTCCTTGCCAGCGTCGTGATGACAGCGGCAGCGGAGGAAGATGAATCCGAACAGACGTTTCCGTTGAGTATTCTAGATAATCTTCCAGCGCCTCCGGAATCTGATTCTTTACCGCCATCTGAACCTGGTTCGTCTCCTAGTGGTAGAGAATACATTCTTTCATTCGAAATATCCAGAAATATGAGCCAGACACTACAACCTGAAGGCAGCTTTCGTAGTGGCGGTATAGCGGGGAGCTACACTGTTAAGGGAAGGGTTATTATTGTCACTATTACTGAAAAACCCTGGTGGATTCCCATTTCAGTAATTGAGAATAGGTTAAAGGAATGGTTTAAAGAATGATAAACTTTTTGTGAAAGTTCTTGTTGCGGCAATAACAACAGGAGCCTAAACACCCCCTCCAAAGAGTGCCAGGCACCATTCAAAGGAGCAGTAACATGAAAAAACTTGTGTTATTTTTTGGTTTCATTATTTTAAGCGGCGTTTTACTGATGGCAGGTGGCTCCACAGAACGCTCTGTACCCGCAGGACTTGAGTACGAAATTATTGACGGTAAAAGCGTAACTATCACAAATTACAACGGAAATGCCACGACAGTGGATATTCCCACCAGGATTAGTGGTTTGCCTGTTACGTCTATTGGCGATCATGCGTTTGGAGGAGATAACAATTTAACAAGCATCAACATACCTTCCACGGTTACCTCTATTGGTGATAATGCGTTCGATTGCAACAGTTTGACAAGAATCACAGTTGATAACAGTAATCCTTCCTATATAAGCAGAAATGACGTTTTGTTTGATAAAAACATACGAACCATCATCAGGTATCCGGAGGGTATGACAGCAAGAACTTATACCATTCCATCCTCGGTAACGTCTATTGGCGATAGTGCGTTCCTGGGTTGTAGCAGCTTGTCGAGCATCACCATACCTCCTTCGGTTATCTCTATTGGTGATTATGCATTCTGCGGTAGCAGTTTAACAAGCATCACCATACCTTCCTCTATTATCTCTATTAGTGATTGGGCATTCTATGGTTGTCACAATTTGACAAACATCACCATACCTTCCTCAGTTACTTCTATTGGTGATTCGGCGTTCAATGCTTGCAGTAGTTTGGCAAGTATCACCATACCTTCCTCGGTTAACTACATTGGTGGTGGAGCGTTCTATGATTGCAGTAGTTTGACAAATATCACTATACCTTCCTTGGTTATCCATATTGGTGTTTCTACGTTTGAGAATTGCAGAAGTCTGACAAGTATCACCATACCTTCCACGGTCACTTATATTGGTGCTTTTGCGTTTAATAAATGCAGAAGTCTGACAAGTATCACCATACCATCCTCGGTTAGCTCTATTGGTGAATGTGCGTTCTCCGGCTGTGGTAGTTTAGAAAATATCATTGTAGATAACCGTAATTCTTCATATGCTGGTATTGAAGGCGTCCTGTTTGATAAAGACATACAATTCCTCATCAAGTACCCAGAAGGTAAGACAGCAAAAACTTACACTATACCCTCTTCGGTTACGTTTATTGGCGATGATGCATTTTATGTCTGCAATAATTTGACAAGCATTAACATACCCTCCTCGGTTACGTTTATTGGCGATGGTGCGTTCTCCGGTTGTGGTAGTTTGGAAAATATCACTGTAGATAACCGTAATTCTTCATATGCTGGTATTGAAGGCATCCTGTTTGATAAAGACATACAAACCCTCATCAAGTACCCAGAAGGTAAGTTAGAAAGAACTTACATCATACCTTCCTCAGTTAACTACATTGGCGGTGGAGCGTTCTATAATTGCGATAATTTGACAAGCATTACTATACAACATCATAAACTTAAGCTAGCTGAGAATCAAAAATATCGTTAGGCTCAGAAAGGGGCTATGAACGGAAATGAAACTCAGCGAATTGATCGAGTATTTT
>JGI24698J34947_10001995_pt1 | contig 10890 bp, 12 predicted proteins | sample TergutMp193P3_FD_34947 | JGI IMG/M metagenome (IMG submission 34947) | reverse complement strand
CAGGAATCGGCGGCGCGCCGCCACTCGCCGGCTTCCAGAAAAGCCATGATCACGCAGATATCCACGAGTTCCCTGTTCAAAGGCGTATCCGGCACCCACGCGCCGCTTGAGCGTATCCTGTCGATTTCCTCTTTTGCTTCGCCGTTTTTCCCCATCGCCATCAAAACACCGACCCGCGACCAGCGTATCCCGCGGTCGTCGCCCGCCAGTCTCAGCGCCTGCGTGAAATGCTCAAGCGCCTCGGGAAGGTTGCCGGTCTCGCGGGCGGCCCTGCCGAGTTCCAGCCTCAGGAAAGGGTTGTCGGCCATTCCGGCTTCCGGCGTGTTCTCGCTGACAAAACGCAGCATTTGAACACCGAGTTCGTAGTCCCCGGCGCGGCAGAGCCGGGCTCCCCGGACGAGGAGGGAATTGAGGTAGGCCCTGTAGATGCGTTTGTTGTCCGGAGCGGTTTCTACCGCCTCCTGCAGCGTTTGGACGGCGGCCTCGGAATGCCTGGACTTTAAGTAAGCCACGCCCAGCAGGGCTTTGGCGGCGGGAATGGGGTTGTTCTCGACGGCCTTCCTCAGAAAAGGGACGGCCCTGTACGGCAAGCCCGCGGCGAGGTAGCTGCGCCCTGCGAAGAGGTAGCCTTCCGGGGAGCCGGGCTTCTGGCTGATGTAGTCGTTGAAAGCGGCGATGGCCCTGGAATAGTCCCCCAAAGCGTGAAGGGAACGTCCCAGGAGAAGCCACGCCTCAGGCGGCGCATCGGACTCGGAGATGAACTCCTGTAAAAGCTCCGCCGCCCCGCGGTAGTTTCTCCTCTTGCCCTCCTCGACGGCGAGGGCAAGTTTATCTTGCCTGGGCAAGGGTGAGCGCGCAGGTGTTCACGATTTCTTCGACGGTCGCGCCCCTGGAAAGGTCGCTGAAAGGTTTCGCGAAACCCTGGAGGAACGGGCCGAATCCGTCGGCCCTGGCGACGCGCTGGACCAGTTTTATGCCGATGTTTCCCGCCGCCAGGTTCGGGAAGACCATGACGTTCACCTTGCCCTTGATGGGGCTGCCCGGCGCTTTCTTGTCGGTTATCGATGGGATGAGCGCGGTGTCGGCCTGGACTTCCCCGTCGATGAGAAGATCCGGCTCCCTCGCCTTTGCCAGCGCCAGCGCCTCCCGCACCTTCACGACGCTGGGGTGGTCGCCGCCTGAGCCCTTGGTCGAGTAGGAGAGCAGGGCGACCGCCGGCTCGGCATCCAGGAAGTCGCGGCAGGAATGGGCGGCGGAAATGGCGATGTCCGCGAGCTGCTCCGCCGTCGGGTCGGGCACCACCGCGCAATCCGCGAAGATGAAGCACCCTTCAACGCCCCAGGACTTGTCGCCGGTTATGATGATGAAATGCGAGGAAACGGTCTTCATGCCCGGCTTTGTCCCGATGATGGCGAGCCCAGCCCGCAGCACGTCCGCGGTGGCGTTTTCCGCGCCGGCCACCATCCCGTCCGCGTCGCCCAGATGCACCATCATCGCGCCCCAGCGCAGGGGGTCGGTGATGTCCTTCTTCGCCTGTTCCACCGTCATTCCCTTGTGCTTCCGCAGTTCGTAAAGCTCGTTGGCGTACTTTTCGACGAGTGGGGAGCCGGCCGGGTCGAGGATCGCCACGGCGCTGAGGTCAACGCTCTCTTTGGCGGCAACGGCTTTCACCTCCGACTCTTTCCCCAAGAGGGTCACCGACGCGGCAAACCCCTCTTTCATGACGCCGGCCGCCGCCTTTACCGTCCGCATCTCCGTCCCCTCGGGCAGAACCAATCTTTTATTATTAGCTTTGGCTTTCGCCTTCATGTTTTTGGTTATATCCAAATTTGTCTCCATTTAGAGGCGTCCGCGCAGCTTCTCGATTAAAAGCGCGATTCCAACCGAAATAAGCGGCGTACATAAAAAGACTATAAATAAAATCGTTGTCCTCATCTCTTTCTCCTTTTTCGGTGGTAAACTTCAGGTTTCTCCGTCTTAATCTCTCTCTTTCCAAGATTAAGACCCACTAAATATAAAACCGCGGCTACGGCAACTCCGGCTATTAACAGTATATCATCAGGTATACCTCCGCGCAAGAGAATACCTAATACAATACTGCCAGTAACCATCCTGCCAATATCGAGCAGCAGTTTCCCGCCATCTTCTTTAAGCGTTGTCCGCTTCTTCAGCGCTTTCTTTTGCTTTTTCATACCCCCTTTACTGCGCTGTGCTGTGTTTTGCCTGAAAAAGCATGATGTTTGTCATATTTTTTACCATGAACCACACGAACAGAAGATTCACCACGGAGTTTCACGGAGGGAAGACTGCTGTCCTTACAGACAGCTTGGAGTTTCACGGAGGAAGAAGATTAACCACGAACGGCACGAACAAAAAGCTTGACCCCCCAAAACCGTGCGTAAAACTACTCATTTACAAATCTGAAAAAAGCCGCATACTTAAAAGCAGGAGCCTCAAAATGAAGAGAAGCGCGGTAATTTACTCTCTATTGATAGTCGTTTTTGTTCTGTTTGCTGGGTGTCCCAACACCGCGGGCGGGGACGACGAGAAGGGTTCAATCACCATCACCATCGGCAATGTGGTTGACGGAACCAATGCCGCGAGGGCCGCGGCCTGGCCGCCCACGGTGGAAAACGGCCTCGTGGGCGAGCTTCTCCACACGATCACGCTCTCCTCGACCGGGCAGAAAGACGTGGTGTTTCGCGACAAGAAAATCGGGGATACAATTTCGGCATCCCTTGAGCCCGGCAAGTGGCGCATTGAGGTCGAGGCCACGGTTGCGGGTCTGCTTTACGCGACGGGCGATAACGAAGTGACCGTGGTCGCGGGGCCAAACCCCTCCGTTACAATTGATATGAAGCAGGAGGACAGCTTAAAGGGCGTCTTTTTCGTCGCCACCGCCGACGAGTGGATCGACGCCGCCGATGCAATCAGCGAGCCGGGCGAATACGCCATCATCGTGAAGGGCGACTTTGCTTTGCCCGGCTACGAAACCAGTAACACCTTCGGTGATGCGACCGGCGTAACGGTAGGCATCCGGGGCAACGGCCACACCATTAGCCTGGACGAAACATCAATAAACAGCCTGCTCTGCATCGGCCCCAATCAAACCGTAATAATGGGCGGCCTTAAGCTCGCCGGCACAAACGAATCTGTTTCTGCTCCACTGGTCTTAATAAGTGGAACCGGCTCCGCCTTCACTATGAACAGCGGCGAGATATCAGGTAATTTGGTAGACCAACAAGGCGGTGGAGTATATGTAAGAAATGGCACATTCACCATGAATGGCGGTAAGATATCGGGTAATAGTGTTGTCAATGGCGGTGGGGTGTATATAAGCAGCATCGGCAGTAGCAGTACCACGTTCACCATGAACGGCGGCGAGATTTCGGGCAACACAGCCTGTTATGGCAGCGGGGTGTTCATAACCGGCGGCAACGCCACGTTCACCATGACAGGCGGCACAATCTCGAACAACGTGCTCTACACAGCCTCCACTAGTAGTAGCGACTTCGGCGGCGGCGGGCTCTATATAACCGGTGGAGCAACCTTCAACATGACCGGCGGCATGATCTCGGGCAGCACGGTCGACGCTGACAGCGCCAGCCCCGCCAACGGCGGCGGCGTGTATGTCAATGGCGCTAACAGCTCGTTCACCATGACCGGCGGTGAGATTTCGCACAACACGGTAGACCAAAGCGGCGGCGGGGTGTATGTACGAGACGGCGCGTTCACCATGTCAGGCAACGCGAAAGTGACGCTCAATGAAGCCGCATCAGGCGGCGGCGTGTATATAGCCAACGGCGGCGAATTCACCATGGAAGACGGTGAGGTGTCGGGTAACACGTCCGCCAACAACGGCGGCGGGGTTTGGGTAATGGATTCCGCCAGCACATTCATCATGAATGGCGGCACGGTATCGGGCAACACGGCCAATAACGGCGGTGGGGTAGTTGTACTCAACGGCACATTCTACATGCAAGGCGGCGCGATCTCGGGCAATAAAGCCGTCGTCTCAGGCGGTGGGGTGTATTCATATCACAGTGGCAGTACATTCCTCATCGTCACCGGCACGATATACGGCTCAAACGCCAGCCCCGCGGCCCTGCGGAACACCGCAACCGACGGCAGCGCGGCGTTGTACACGAGCGGCACCGCCCAATACGGAACCTTCGACACGGACGGCGAGTGGGTTCCGGCCGCAAACGACGCCGAGGGTGTCCTCGACACCACCGACGACACGATCTGGGTGGTGGACGGGGAGCTGAAGTAGTAACGCGCGGGGACATAAATACCGAAGATTTCTCGCCAAGGCGCGAAGCTTGCGAAGAACGCCAAGGAAGAGTTCTCGCCAAGTCGCGGAGGACGCCAAGAACGCCAAGGGTGGCGCGTAGTTTGAAAGCTGCGCGAATCCCTTTTTTATCAAAAGACAAGAAGGCTGCGACCAGTTTTCTAATCTGTTCAGAGTTCTCCGCGTTCTTTGCGATCTTGGCGCCTTTGCGAGAGCTTCTTCCCCTGTGTCCCCCGTGCCTCAGTGCGATGCTCTTTTTTCTGTGTCCTCTGTGTGAGGTCTATATTCCCCTAAACATGACAAACATCACATTTTTCAAAGCAAATCCCACCTCCATGCAGTATATGTGCGGAGGACGCAATGAAGAAGCTAAAGAAACGGCGCGTCAACTATAAGAAACGGACGACGCGCAAAGAGGATGCCGGAAGATACATGCTTGACATAAGCAAGCTGATTATCGGCGGCGTTGTTATTACAAGCCTCTTGCGGAGAGACATACCGCAGGATATACTGTTAGTAGGCGGATTTGCTGCCGCTATCGTGCTTTTTATTTTGGGCCTTATTATGGGGCCAAAGGAAATAAAAACGGATAGGACAGGCCGCCGAAAGCTGTCATCGTCAAGCAAGTTGGCGTCGCCAAAAAGGAGAAAGAGATGAAAGAGTTTTTCTATGTCTTTGGCCTCCCAATAATAATGGGTCTTATCGCCGCCGCCGTAGGTTTTTACGAGATGTGGCGCGAACGCCATTGAAAACATAAAAAAATGACAGTCGCTTGTTCGTGAGGTTCGTGGCTAGAATTCCTCCGTGAAACTCCGTGGTAAAATTCTTGTTCGTGTCTGTTCTTGGTAAAAATCTACTTCTTTTGCCTTTTTTTATTGGAAGGCGGGGTCAATACCCCGCTGCTTGCAGCGGTTAAAGTTATAGCAACTTACAAGAAGGTTTAAATGTACTGGGTATGGACCCCGCCAGTATAATAAATTTCCTCTCCAACGAAGATACCTCGCGGCTTGCCGCGAGGTTCTTCATTACGTCTATCATATTTAACAAGGCAAACCTCACCCCCGCGCAGTATATGTGCGGAGGTGGAAACCATGAAAAAGCCCAGGAAACAGACGACTCTGAAAGAAAATGCCGGAAAACTGCTGCTCGACGTGGGCAAGTTGACATTTGCCAGTATTGTTCTTGGCAGTAGCTTGCGAAGTGAGCTGCCGCAAGGTATACTAACAATAGGCGGACTTGCGGCGGCTGTGGTATTTTGTGTTGGCGGTCTTTTACTCGAGGCAAAAGAGAAAAAACCGGAGAACACGGAAATTAAATGGTAAAAAAGGAGAAGGATATGCAAACGATAGATATGGCATTAATCGCTTTGATAACGCTTGGTGTTGTGGTAATGATTATAGGTATTGTAGCCGCCTGGCGTGAACACCATTGAAAACATAAAAAAATGACAGTCGCTTGTTCGTGAGGTTCGTGGTTAGAATTCCTCCGTGTCTTCACTCCGTGAAACTCTGTGGTAAAATTCTTGGTCTTGGTCTTGGTCTTCCCCTGTGTCCCCCGTGCCTCTGTGCGATGCTCTTCTATTTCCCTTGCATTTCCATGAAAAAGCGATAAAGTATTTATAAGGGACAAACATGATCGTAGGGAAAAGCATACCCAGGGTGGACGCCTGGGAGAAGGTTTCGGGCAGGGCTAAGTACACCGCCGATCTCGCGCCGGCCAACGCGCTCGTGGGGAAGGTGCTGCACTCCACCGTCGCGAACGGGCTTGTGACTCGAATCGACGCCACGGAAGCGGAAAAAATGCCCGGCGTAGAGAAGGTCATCACCTGCTTTGACGCGCCGGATTTTCCCTATCCCACCGCGGGCCACCCCTGGTCCACCGATCCCGCCCACTGGGACCCCATGGACAGGCGGCTCCTCAACAAGCGCGTGCGGCTCTACGGGGACGACATTGCCGCGGTGATCGCGGTCGACGAGGTCACGGCGGCGAGGGCGCTGGCGGCGATAAAGGTCGAGTACGAGGAATACCCCGTGGTTCTCCGCCCCGAGGAGGCGATGAAGGAGGGTGCGCCCGTTCTTCACGAGGAGTGCCCGGCTAACATCCTCAAGAAATCCGGCGTAGTCGACGGGGACTTTGACGAGGCGATAAAAGAGGAGGGGCTCCTCTTTTTTGAGGGCGTGTTTGAGACGCCGACCGTCCAGCACTGCCACCTTGAGACCGTGGTGTCCTTCGCGTACATGGAGAATGGCCGCGTCGTGGTGGTGTCTTCCACGCAGATCCCGCACATCGTCAGGCGCATCGTGGCGCAGGCGCTGGGGCTTCCCTGGGGCAAGGTGAGGATCATCAAGCCCTACATCGGCGGCGGCTTCGGCAACAAGCAGGACGCCCTCTACGAGCCGCTCAACGCGCTCATGACGGTGGCCGTGGGCGGCCGCCCGGTCGTGCTGGAGCTTTCGCGCGAAGAGGTGTTCTTCGGGACGCGCGTCCGCCACGCCGAGAAGATCCACCTGAAGAGCTGGGTGAGGCCTAACGGGCGGTTAGTCGCAAGGAGTTATACGGCATATTCCAACCAGGGCGCCTACGGNTCGCACGGCCACGGCATCGCCGCCAAGGGGACGAACGCGTTCCGCCAGCTCTACAANGACGAGAAGGCGCGCAAGACNGAGATTTTCACGGTCTACACCAACACNGCCGCGTCAGGCGCTATGCGCGGTTATGGCACGCCCCAGGCGATCTTCGCGATAGAGTCGCACATCGAGGACATCGCTGCCGCCCTCAACATGGACCCGATAGAGATGCGCTTCCTCAACGTGATGCCCGTCGGTTATGTCGACGGTTTCACGGGCAACGTGAACCGCTTCGATTCCTTCCGCCAGTGTGTGGAGAAGGGCAAGGACTACATCAAGTGGGACGAGAAGCGGGCGCTCTATAAAAACCAGAGCGGTCCCGTGCGCAGGGGCGTGGGCTTGAGCCTCTTCTGGTACAATACCGCGGTGTGGCCCATCTCAATCGAGGTCTCCTCCTGCCGCATGGTTCTGAATCAGGACGGCAGCATCCAGGTGCAGTTAGGCGAAACCGAGATCGGTCAGGGCGCGGACACGGTCTTCACGCAGATGGCCGCCGACACGCTGGGCATCCCCTGGCAGAACGTGCACGTACTCAGCACACAGGACACGGACATCACCCCCTTCGGCCTCGGCGCTTACGGTTCCCGGCAGACCTACGTCGGCGGCGCAGCGGTCAACAAAGCCGCGCTTTTACTGAAAGAAAAGATACTCGATGCGGCGCGGGAGTGCCTTGAGCGCAGGAAAATTTCGCCTGACGTAAAGTCCGGCGATGGCCTTGATATTGCAGATAACGGCGATAATCTTGACATTGTCGACGGCAACATAGTGATGGTTTCGCGTAACAACGAAAAACTCATGAGCCTTGGAGAACTGGCCACGGAAACCCTTTACTCCGCCGAGCACTCCCAGCACCTGACCGCCGAAACCACCGCCCAGGTGAAGAGTAACGCCTTCAGCCTTGGCTGCGCGTTCGCAGAGGTCGAGGTGGACATTCCCCTTGGGAAAGTGAAGCTCCTCAACATGGTGAACTGCCACGACTGCGGGAGCCTTGTAAACCCGCTCGCCGCGGCCGGGCAGGTTCACGGGGGCATGAGCATGGCGATAGGCTTCGGCCTGTACGAGCAGTTCATCTACGATCCCAAAACCGGCGAGCTCCTCAACGGCAATTTGCTGGATTACAAACTCCCCACGATTCTGGATCATCCCCGCCTTGAGGCGCGCTTCGTGGAAAACCCCGAGCCGACAAGCCCCTACGGAACCAAGGCCCTGGGCGAGCCTCCCACCGTGCCGGGCGCCCCGGCCATACGCAACGCGGTGTTACACGCAACCGGCGTCGCTCTCAATAAAATCCCCATGACGCCGCATTTGCTGTTCGAGGAATTCAGGGCCGCGGGCCTGCTACGGGAGGGGCGATGTACGACATAGAAGCTTTATACGAAGCCGAAAGCCCCGCCCACGCGGTGGCGCTTCTGGGAGAACACCCCGAGGCCCGCGTCATCGCGGGCGGCAGCGACGTGCTAATTAAAGTGCGAGAAGGAAAGCTTGCGGGCTGTACGCTGGTGAGCATCCAGCGGCTGGACGAACTGCGCGGGGTTGCGCTTGACGGCGAAGGCGGCTTGCGTATAGGCGCAATGACAAGCGTTTCCCACATCGCGGCCGACCCGCTCATTAAAAAGCACTTCGCCGTTCTGGGAGAGGCGGCGGAGACTATCGGCGGCCCGCAGCTCCGCAACATCGCCACCATCGGGGGCAACGTGTGCAACGGTGTCACCTCCGCGGAAACCGCGTCCACCCTCATGGCGTTTGACGCGGTGATGGAGTACCTCGGCCCTGACGGCACGCGCCTCGTCCCGATTAAGGACCACTACACCGGGCCCGGCAGAACCGCGTTGGCGCATAACGAAATCCTCTGTGCCATCATCATTCCAAAAACCAGCTACGAAGGCTGCTTCGGTTGTTACATCAAATACGCCATGAGGGAAGCCCTGGACATCGCCACCCTGGGCTGTTCCGCGAACGTGCGGCTTTCAAAGGACAAGGCGCTCATTGAGAGGGCGCGCCTCGCCTATGGCGTGGCGGGGCCTGTCCCCATGAGGGCCCCTTCCGCCGAAGCCGCCGCCGCAGGCCGGCCCGTAAGCGAAGGGACCGTGAACGCGGCGGCCCTGGCCGCCCTCGCGGATATCAAGCCCCGCACGAGCTGGCGGGCCACTGCGGAATTCCGGCTTCACCTCGCGGAGGAACTGGCGCGCCGGGCGCTCAGAGAGTCGATTCTGCGGGCGGGAGGCGCGTTAGATGCAAACTAAACTCATAAAATGCAAAATCAACGGCAGGGACACGGAAACCGTAGTTGACATAAGGGCCTCTCTTACTGATATGCTTAGGAACGGGCGCGGCCTCACAAGCGTGAAGAAAGGCTGCGAGGTGGGCGAATGCGGGGCCTGCAACGTGATCATAGACGGCGAGTGCTTCAATTCCTGCATTTACCTCGCCGTCTGGGCCGACGGCAAGGAGATCACCACCACCGAGGGGCTGGTCAGCGACGACGGGGAACTCTCAAGTCTCCAGCAGGCCTTCATTGACGAGGGGGCTGTCCAGTGCGGCTTTTGCACACCCGGCTTTTTGATGAGCGCCTGGGAGATAGTTAACTCAGGCAGGGCCTATTCCGACGAAGAGCTGCGAAAGCTCCTCTCGGGGCACCTCTGCCGCTGTACCGGTTACGAAAACATCTTCAGGGCGGTACGTAAAATCACGGCCGGAAACGTCCGGCCATAAGGAGCAAAATTATGGAAAAAAGCAAGACGGTTTTTTGTTTGGTGTTCGTGTTATGTATGGTGTTTAACGTCTCCTGCGCGGGAGGTGCTGAAGCTGTTGAAACCAGAGACGGGACTACCACTTTCAGCAGCGGATCTACAGACAGTGGGACTCCAGCGAGTGGAAATAACGCGGCGGGACAGGTGTCCAGTCAGGGGGAAGTGAAAGTGTTAGGCGACGTGGAAGGGAAGGAATGGATGCTCACGGAATTGAGGAGCGGCGGGAATACCGTACGCATCGACAGGAGTAAGCTCGGGGGCGCCGACACAAACGGGTCGTTTACGATTATCTTTCAGGATGGCAGAGTGAACGGCGTGGGATGGCCGAATCGCTATTTCGGCCCCTTTACGACCGGCTCCGGAGACGCACTCACCATCAGCGAGGCGCTTGCCAGCACCATGATGGCGGCGTTCATCGAGCTGGATGAACTCAAGGAACACGAGTACTATGTCTATCTCTCCAAGGTAACCCGCTGGGCAGTACGTGACGGTAAACTCGAACTCTACAGCACAAGCGACGGAAGGGAGACGGTGTTGGTTTTTGAGCTGAGGTAGGCAATACACATCAGTGAGAGGAAGATGTGATTTGTCATTGTACTAACTAATATGAAAAGTATAAACATAAACGAAGCGATAAAGTATTCATCGCCGCATCAGGTTTCTTTGATCTCCGCTGTAACGCCCGGGGGTATTACGAACCTGACCCCTGTGGCGTGGTGGACCTATCTTGAGAGCGAGCCGGCGATGATTGGGTTCTCCATTGGTAAAGAGAACTATGCGTGGGAGCTTGTCACAAAAAACCGCGAAGCCGTATTAAGCCTTCCAGGGGAGGCAATAGCCAAAGAAGTTCTTCAATGCGGCGGTGTTTCGGGCAGGAATGTAAACAAAGCTGAGGAATTTGGCATTGAACTTGTGGACGCGCCGATAAAGTATCCTGTTCACAGCAGATTGGTTTTTTTGTGCGCTGTTGAGAATATGATTGACGTTGGGGATTGCAGGTTTTTCATCTGCAAAGCCGGCGAAATATTATTGAACGAAAACGAGCGCCATTTATACGCTGCCGGAGCTTCGGGACTGGTGACGTTTCAGTAATTCGCGTAAACCCTCTCTCTTTAGCGGCAATAGGACTCGGACCTATGACCGAACGGATATGAGCCGTTTGCTCTACCAACTGAGCTATGCCGCCATGCCGCCGCAGGCGTTAGCCGAGGCGGCGGTTAAA
>JGI24698J34947_10001994_pt1 | contig 10892 bp, 3 predicted proteins | sample TergutMp193P3_FD_34947 | JGI IMG/M metagenome (IMG submission 34947) | reverse complement strand
ATCGCGGGCCCGCGGGATGTCTATATTTGCGATGAATGCGTCGAGGTGTGCAGGAAGATCCTCGTGGAGGAGGAGAACGAGCTTTCCAACCAGTTCACCGTTGACATCCCCACCCCAAAGGAAATAAAGGATTACCTCGATCATTTTTGCATAGGCCAGGACACGGCGAAAAAAGCCCTCTCCGTCGCGGTCTACAACCACTACAAGCGTATCGCGACCCCCTCAAGGGAGCATGACGACGTCGAGATTGAAAAATCAAACGTGCTGCTCATTGGCCCCACCGGCACGGGGAAGACCCTCCTCGCAAAGACCCTGGCGAAAAAACTGAAAGTCCCCTTCGCAATAGTGGACGCCACGACCCTCACCGAGGCGGGCTACGTCGGCGAGGACGTTGAAAACATACTCCTTAAACTCATCCAGAACGCGGGGGGGAACATCGCCGCCGCCGAGCGCGGCATAGTCTACATAGACGAAATCGACAAGATCGCGAGGAAGGGGGAGAATGTTTCGATCACCAGGGACGTTTCGGGCGAGGGCGTGCAGCAGGCGCTTCTGAAGATCGTCGAGGGGACAATCGCCGCCGTCCCGCCGCAGGGGGGCCGCAAGCACCCCAACCAGGAGATGATCCGCATCGACACCACGGACATACTCTTCATCTGCGGCGGCGCTTTCGTGGGGCTTGAAAAACTCATCGAGCGCCGGGTAGTGCAGCATCCCCTGGGGTTCGGCGCCGAAATGCAGGAGCGCACCGGGAAGAATTTAAAAGAGCTCTACGACGCCCTGCACCCGGACGATCTTATCCATTTCGGGATGATCCCGGAGTTTATTGGCAGGCTTCCCATTGTCGTGAGCCTTGAGGAACTCAAACGGGACGACCTCAAACGCATCATCACGGAGCCGAAAAACGCCATCATAAAGCAGTACATGGCATCCCTCGCAATCGACGAGGTAAAACTGGAATTTACCGAACAGGCAATTGACGCGATTGCCGATACGGCAATTAAGCAAAAAACCGGCGCAAGGGGACTCAGGGCGATTGTGGAAAAACTGATGACGGATATCATGTTTGAGATCCCTTCGATGAAGGGGCAAAAACAGGTTGTCATCACCTATGACACCGTCATGAATTCCGAGCCGCCGGTTATCCATCTTCTCCAGAAAAGCGCGTAACGGGAATCATGGGACCTTTCGGCGGCGCCAAGGCATCAAAAAGCAGGGAAACCGAGGAATATCCCCTTCTTCCCCTAAGGGACCTCGTGATATTCCCCCAGACCATAATGTCGGTCTATATCACCTACAAGGCGGGCGTTATCGCGCTGGAAGAAGCCCTGAAGAGGGACTACAGGCTCTTCGCGGTGTGCCAGAAAGCCGCCGAACCCCCCTCAAAAGACCAAAAAACCTCGGATATCCAGAGCGCCATGGTCTGGGACGCCGGGACCGTCGTGCGGATTATCCAGAACCTGCGGCTGCCCGACAACACCTTCCGCGTCGTCCTCCAGGGCGAATACCGCGGCCTCCTCGTGCCTCCCCAGAGCCGCCCCTTCAGCCCGAAGAAAGACCCGCTCCTCGTAAGGGTGGAGCCCATACGGGCGGGGCGATGGGAGAAACCCGAAGCCGGCATGAATGCCGCTGACAACGAGCAAACGATGCGGGAAACCGTCGCCCTTATGCGGGCGGTGCAGAAGTCTTTCACGCAGTACGCGGAGTTCTCAAAAAAGATAGGCACGGAGATCCTCTCCGCGATGGAAAAAACGGAAAACGCCGAAAAGCTCGTCAACATCGTCGCAAACGCGGCGGCGATAAAAACCGAGAAGAAAGTTGAAATCCTCCGTATTTCGCAGCCGATGGAGCGGCTTGAAAAGCTCCTTGAAACCCTGGAGATGGAAAACGAGATCTACGGAATCCAGAAGAACATTTCCGGCAAGGTGAAAACCCGGATGGACAAAAACCAGCGGGAATACATACTCCACGAGCAGCTCAAGGAAATCAACAAGGAGCTGGGCAAGGACGCCTCCGACGATGAGTTTGCCGAGCTGGAGCGGAACATCAAGGAACGCCACCCTGGCGAAGAAGTAACCGCGAAGGCCGACAAGGAAATTGCCCGGCTCCGGAAGCTCCAGCCCTTTTCCCCGGAGGCGGGCGTACTCAGGACTTACCTGGAATGGATAAAGGACCTTCCCTGGAGCGAATACTCGGTCGATTCAGAAGACCTGGGGGAGGCGGAAAGGATACTCAACGAAGATCACTACGAGATGCGCAAGGCAAAGGAGCGGATAATCGAGTTTATCGCCGTAAGGGCCCTGAACGCCTCTGGAAACGAAGTTTCCCATGGACACTTTGTTTCCGATGAAAGCGAGGTGTCCTATGGAAACCCGGCGGAGGAAATCCCCGAGGAGATGCCCGTCGAGGAAACGAAACCCATCGGCAGCTTTGTTGCCAACGAGAAAGGCCGAATCAAGGGCCCCATACTTTGCTTTGTCGGCCCGCCGGGGACGGGCAAGACGAGCCTCGGCAAATCCGTCGCAAGGGCGCTCGGGCGCAAGTTTGTCCGCATATCGCTGGGGGGTGTCCGGGACGAGGCTGAAATCCGCGGGCACAGGAAAACATACGTCGGTGCCCTTCCCGGAAAGATCATCCAGTCCATGCGGAAAGCGGGAACCATGAACCCCGTCTTCCTCCTTGACGAAATAGACAAACTATCCCATGACTTCCGTGGGGACCCCGCCTCCGCCCTGCTTGAGGTCCTTGACCCGGAGCAGAATTCCACCTTCACCGATCACTACATGGAAGTCCCCTACGACCTTTCGAGGGTTCTTTTCATCGCGACCGCCAACTCGCTCTACAATATACCGTACGCCCTCCTCGACAGGATGGAAATCATCGAGATCCCCGGCTACGGGGAAAACGAAAAACTTGCCATCGCCCAGAAATTCCTCGTACCGAAGGAACTGGCGGAGAACGGGCTTTCCCGCGCGAAGATAGTCTTCATGGATGAGGCGATACGGGAGATAATCCGCCACTGGACATGGGAGTCCGGCGTGCGAGGCCTTGAGAGGGAAATTGCCCGCTGCGTCAGGCGCGTGGCAAAAGAGGCGGTCAACAGGGAATACGGAAAAAAACCGGAAAAGCCCATCGATAAATTCAAGAAGAATATACACCGTGAGGATTTGGAAAAACTACTTGGAAAGCGGAAGTACAAAAACGACCTGGTTTTCAAGGAAGCACGGACAGGCGTCTCCTACGGACTCGCATGGACCGAATACGGCGGCGCAATGCTGCCTGTTGAGACAATACGCTTCGACGGCCACGGCGAATGCCTGATCACGGGCAACCTCGGGGACGTGATGAAGGAAAGCGCCCGCATCGCCCTTTCGTATTTACGCAGCATCCAGGGCAATTACCATTTCGATGTAAAGGACATAGGGAAAACCGACTTCCACATCCATGTGCCCGAGGGCGCCATCCCCAAGGACGGCCCCTCCGCCGGCGTCGCGCTTGCCGCCTCCCTCCTCTCCACCCTCTGCCGCAAAGCGCCGAAACCGGGCTTCGCCATGACCGGCGAACTCACCCTGACAGGCAGGGTTCTTCCCATAGGTGGGCTAAAGGAAAAGCTCCTCGCCGCCGTCAGAAACGGCATGGAAAGCGTATTGCTCCCCGCAGACAACAGGGAGGACTGGGAAGAACTAAACGACGATATAAAAAAAGCCCTGACCATCCACTTCGTCGAAAACGCCGAGGAAGCCTTCATGATCCTCTTCGACAAAGGCATCTTGAAGAAAGCCAACTTAAAGAAGGCCCCGCACGAAGGCTCAGAGGCGCGGGAAAAAGAAAAGAAGCCGCTGAGAACACGCAGGAACACGGAGAAGGAAGCAGGAAAAATTGCTTCGCGGAAGCGCAAAGGGGCCAAGGAACAGTGAGAAGGAAAATCATATGCTTAATAATACCATCAACTACATCCTTACTGACGATGAAAGTATTGTTAATTTAAATGATTTAATTCATTATCGCAATAATATTGTACCATTCATTGGTGCCGGAATGTCCGTATCCATGGGGTACCAAACATGGTTTAATTTCCTGAAATCTAAACTGAATACCCTTTCGAAAAATCCGGATTTAAAACAGAAAGTAAAAAGCATTCGTAATAAACTGTCAAAAAAGGATTACCTTGATGTCGCGGATGAAATAGATAAATTATACAATAACAATTTTTATACGGTAATAAAACGTGATTTTGCCCCCAGGGAGAATATGGAAAAGGCGGATCATATTCAGTTTCTTCAGCAACTTGGATGCAAAACTGTTTTAACTACCAATTATGATAATGTACTTGAAACTCAAATGGTTATTGATAATAAATATCCTGAATTGGTTCTCCCGTATTCATCGTATGATATTATTGACAAAGACAAAACAGGCAATCCTCTTGTTGTAAAACTTCATGGCACTTATGACGAACCTGACAGTATAGTTTTCACTAAAACTCAATATGAAGAAAAGTATACTAAAAATACACATATAAAAAAAACAATGGAATATTTTTGGATATCCAAAACCTTGCTATTTATGGGGTGCAGCCTGGAAAAGGACTATCTTGTTGAATTTATTTCACAGCTTGCCGGTAAAAAGGGAACAATGAGTCATTTTGCTATTTTGGAAGAACCCAAAAGCAAAAAAGCCAAAGAAAACAAACAAATAGCGATGGATCGATTGAATATAAGGCCTATTTGGTATCAATATGGCGAACATATAAATACTTTAAATATTTTGCACTTTATCGCAGGCGGAAACCGTGTGACTAATATATCCGGAAACATTGAACAAGTTTTCCAGCCAAAGACGACTGTTGAAAACATTTGCCATCCTTTTCTTGACAGCATAGCGCTTGCCTGTAAACCAGACCAGAGAAATGAACTTTTTTGCTCTATCCTAAAAATAAGCAATAAACCAATGTATATATCTTCTATCATTAAGAACATATTCGGCAATAGTATCCATTCCCTTTGTATATTTGGCGAGCCAGGAACAGGTAAATCGACATTACTGTCATTGCTTTACATGGAATTCATTGAAAAAAGCGTGATTTATTCTCAGTATATTCCTGTTTATATTGATCTTCATTATTATGAATATGAAAGAAAATCAATTAATGAGGCTAAAAATGATTTGGAAACCAGAATAAACAAAATAAAAAAGATTATTTCCGGTCAGCCAACCAGGGCTTTGTTGTTCATTGACGGGCTGGATGAATACCAGCGAAACAATAAAGTGCTGACTGAATGTCTTTACGCTTTTATTAATGACTCCAGCGTAGTTGCAAAGACAATATTTGCTATCGGAAATATCTCAAAAAACCTGGGCTTGCTTGCCGGAATTCGGGCAATTAAAAACAAAAATTTTGACGAAACCATTACACTTAATCTGTTCCACAGGAAGGGAAGAGAGATTATCAGGATAATAAAAATACTACTGAAATTATATGGTTTATCACTTGATACAAGGAATTATTCCAAAACTATCAATAAAATCAAGGATCTGGCGATCAACGCATCCGGAAATCTTACTGATTTCAGAACACTTAATTTTTTGGTATCACAATATAAAAAAAGAGTAGAAATATTGGATCAATCTATCGGTGAAATATACATTAACCATTATTCAGGAACTGTTCCAGATTTAAATAATCTTGCGGAACAGGTAACAAAATTTATGATTGACAAGAAGGACAATCACAAAATCACAAAAATGACACATGTTTTCAAAAGCCAGTCTATCCGTAATTTTTTCTATGCGTACCATTATGTAGAAACCATGATTAACAAAAACCACGAAAATCTAAGATATTTTGACAGTATATTTAATCCCTGTGTCAATAGATTTGTGATAAGCATAATTAATTCCAATACCAAAAAGTGTTCTGATTTTGTCTCAAACGTAATGGATCTTTATGACAATTTAACTGACAAACAGCAAATCCAGATATTGTATTTATTTGGACGTGTTAAGCATGAAAAAGATAAAGCCATAAGGATTTTATTGGAAGCATATAATAAATGTTTATCCATGAAAGATGATAAATCCATAAATGACCATAATTATCTTATGAGATACCGTACTGCCGGAATTGCCCTTATTTATTCAGAGTATACAAAAACAGAAGACGATTTTTATATTGAATTAATATACAACGATAAATTAAAAAAATTAAACAGATTATTTCATTTGGATTACTATATAAACGATGCATATACCATTGGCGAAGAAAGGGCTTTAAACGCAGATACATTATGTACCGGACAGAACATAAAACGCCTATATGACGCATTATATTATACAATCATAGGAGAACCTACGGAAGGGAAATACTCCTATCTTTTAAGTATACTTACAATAATTGATCTGGTAATGTATGACCGCTATAATTCAAAGACTCCCATTGGTTTATATGATAAACCCAAATTTAAAAAATTAATTGATACAATAACAACGGAAAAATCAATTGCCAATCAAACAGTTAAAAGTTATATAACATTCATAAATTCAACCTGGACGAAAAATATACCCGGTTTGGATAATAAATCGCCTATAGAGGATAAAAATATATATAATTCATTGATCCAGTTGTTTTACAGGCTTAAAATGACCATTCGCAAAGGTTGGACAGAAGACGGAAGACGTGTTGAAAAAATACAACATCCGGAGTCTGTTGCCGACCATACCTGGGCCTGTTGCTTAATCGCCATGATTTTACTGAGCGAAGACATAAATAAATGTCCATTTATCAAGAATATTGCAATTGAAGAATACAAAGAATATAATAAATCACGTATCCTGGAGCTGTTAATGGTTCATGATTTGCCTGAATCCTATATGGGAGACAATATTGGAAACAAAAAAGATCCAAATTTGGAAATTGAATTTATGGACAGATTGCAGTTCTATGATTATTTTCCATATTTTGGATCTTTTCATCATATTGGTAATCTGATAAAAGAATATTCTGCGTGTATAGACATAAATGCATGCATAGCATATGATATTGATAAGCTTGAGCCATTAATTCAATTATACATTTATAAAGATTTTTTGGAAAACCCCTACAAAAAAATTAGCAGTGAATGGGAAGAAAGTGTTGACAAAAAACTCAAAACCACGCTGGGAAGAAAAATATTCGAATTCATAACAAAAAATATTACCCATTAAAAGAATTATACCGCCCATGAAAATGTAGGAAGAACTCTTTCACTTCCCCATCTACATTCACCTTTTCACCCGACTGGAAATAGGGTATTCCCAATTATTCACGAATAATTATGTTAAAAATATTTTCTATATTGTATAATTAGCCCAGAAAGGGGGCAATCATGCAATTGCAAATCAGACATATTGAAAAAGCAAATGAGAAATCACAGTTTGAAATAGTGAATATGCATATTGGGAAGCATAGCGAAGCGGTCTGTCTGACACCGCCGGATGAAATCATGGTGGAGCCGCACAATATTATCTTGCGGCAGGGGCTTCAATGGTATCTGGAAGAATACCTGGAATTGCCCATCGACACCTTCAAAAAAAAGGCTGAAAGTATCCAGGGGGCGTTGAGGCAATGGGGAAAGGATACTTTCAGAACATTGTTCGGCAGCGGCTTGGCAAGAGACTGGTATCAGGATAGCCGGAAGGAAGAGCCCGCAGTTCTGGAAATCAAGATCGTCAGCGACAATCCGGCGATACTGGCATGGCCCTGGGAAGCCCTCGAAAGCGAAACGGATGGCTTACTTGCCCTGAAATACACCATAGAAAGGCAGTTGTGCAATATTGCCGATCCACGATCCCAGAATGATAACCTGCCAAAAGACCGGCTCAATATTTTATACATCATTGCCCGTCCCTATGGCGAGGACGACGTGGGCTTTCAGGCACTGGCGAGACCGCTCGTTGACTTCGCGTTTGCCGGGAACGAGATCTGGCCGGTACACATTGACCTGCTGCGCCCGCCTACCTTTGACCGGCTGCGGGAAATCCTGGACGAAAAGCCAGGCTTCTATCACATCGTCCATTTTGACGGCCATGGCGTTTATGGCTATCAGGACAGCCATAACCGGACAAATGCCATGAATGACAGATTCGCCGGTCCCGAGGGGAGCCTGGTATTTGAGAGGGAGACCGTCAATGGAGGGGAGCCAATTTCCGCGGAAATGCTTGGGGAGCTTTTGTCCGGACATAATATCCCCGCGATGGTGTTGAACGCCTGCCAGTCGGCCATGGTGGACGAACGGGCTGAAACCCCGTTTGCGTCTGTGGCGCCAAGCCTGCTAAAAGCAGGGATCTACAGCGTCGTAGCCATGAGCTACTCTTTGTGGGTCAGCGGGGCGAAAGAATTTCTTTCCGGTTTTTACCAACAGTTGTTCAAGGACGGCAGCATCGCCGAAGCGGTGCAAACTGGACGAAAAGAAATGTACCGTAACAACATGCGTGACAGCTTTACCGGAAAGGTGAAGTTTAACGACTGGATTGTGCCTGTGCTATATCAACAGATGCCATACGGTTACAGCAGCCTGCCCGGATTGAAACCCGGTACGGAAAGAAACAGTATCTTGCCGGAAGAGGCTTCGGAATTGATCAATTACGGCTTCATTGGACGGGATGGCGATATCTTGCGGCTTGAGCAGGCGATACAGCGGCAGGCACAGGCGGGTATCCTCGTTCACGGCATGTCCGGGGAAGGCAAGACAACACTGGCCCAGGGCTTCCTGCGGTGGCTGGAAGAAACCAACGGACTGGGCAGTGGGGCGTTCTGGTTCGGCTTCGAGGATATCCACAGCGCCGATCATATAATCGATAAACTGGCAGACCGGCTATTCGGTACGCGAGCGCTTTCGCTGCCATTGGACGAGAAGATTTCCGCCCTCGTCAAGAGACTAAAGGCCGAGCGTTTTTTCCTGGTGTGGGATAACTTTGAGTCGGCTTCCGGCATACCGGGGACCGATGTTACCGGCCTGATTGCTGAAGAGGGCAGGCAAACCCTGAAGCGGTTCCTTCATGAATTACGGGGCGGGAGGACAAAAGTCCTAATCACCAGCCGCTCGACGGAGGACTGGCTTACCTTGCAGGAATGTTTCCGTTTGCCCCTGGAAGGCCTGCGAGGCGAGGAGCTGTGGCAGTACTGCAATGCAGTGGTGGCGGATTTGGGGCTCACGCTGGATCGGGAAGACAAAAGCTGCCAGGATCTGCTGAACAAGCTGGACGGCAACCCGCTTGCATTGCGGGCAGTCCTCTTGCGGTTAAGGGAACGCGACGCGGCAACGCTGCTGGCCGAGCTTGAGGAGAGCTTCAACGGATTACAGGGTGACGAAGCGACAAAACGAATCCAGGCGGCGCTGTCGGTATTTGAGCGCGGCTTGGACAGGGCGTTTGCGCCTGTCCTACGGTTGTTGGGTTTGCACGAGCATTACGCAGGCGAAGTACTTATAGGAGATATGCTCAACGATATAAAATCTGAAGCGGAGCCGCACATAATCAACAATTGTTTTGCCGCGCTGGAAAGCGCGGGCTTGTGCTTCCGTCCAGACAATATTCTATGTAAATTACATCCGTCCTTGCATAGCTGCCTGGCCAGGCAGTACCCGGCGGAAGAAACCGACAGGCGTGTTTTTGCAGATTATATGGCTTCCCTTATAAATTCATACACGCCAAGAGAAGCTCATGAACTGCGTGCGTTATTCTCGCTGTTTGGGGCAAATTTCCGCAGGGCCATTGGCATCGCACGGGAGCTTGATATGCGGGAAGCTGAAATGTATCTGACTATGAAACTGGCAGATAATGCATGGAAGACCCGAAATTTCAAAGATGGGGAGTTATTATTTACAGAATTGCTCAGAGCGGCACAGAATTATGGTGATTTCAAAATGGAGGCCGCCGCTTATCATCAACTGGGACTAATGGCACAGGAACAGCGTGATTTTGCCGCGGCTGAGGGCTGGTATAAAAAGGCACTGAAAATTGTACAAAGACTTAACGATGAATACTATGCGGCTGGTACCTATCATCAACTTGGGATAATGGCACATGAACAGCGTGATTTTGCTGAAGCCGAGGACTGGTATAAAAAGGCACTTGAAATTGCGCAGAGACTCGGCGATGAGTATAATCTAGCCGGTACTTATCATCAACTGGGTTCAATGGCACTGGATCAACATGATTTTACCGCGGCCGAGGACTGGTATAAAAAGGCATTGGAAATTGATCAGAGACTCGGCAATGAGAATCATATTGCCAATACCTATCATCAACTGGGGATAATGGCACATAAACAGCGTGATTTTGCCGCAGCCGAGGGCTGGTACAAAAGGGCACTGGAAATTAAGCAAAGACTCGGCGATGAGCATCGTTCAGCCAGTACTTATCATCAACTGGGGCTAATGGCACATGAACAGCGTGATTTTGCCGCAGCCGAGGACTGGTTCAAAGAAGCGCTGAAAATTGCACAAAGACTTAACGATGAATATTATGCGGCTGGTGCCTATCATCAACTGGGGGCAATAGCACAAGAACAGCGTGATTTTGCCGCGGCTGAGGACTGGTATAAAAAGGCATTGGAGATTAAGCAGAGACTCGGCGATGAATACGGTACGGCCAATACCTATCATGAATTGGGTATAATGGCACAGGAACAGCGTGATTTTGCCGCAGCCGAGGACTGGTACAAAAAGGCACTTGAAATTAAGCAGAGACTCGGCGAAGAATATTTTTTAGCCAGTACCTATCATCAACTTGGGTCAATAGCAAAGGAACACCGTGTCAACGACCAGTAGAAACGTCCCCTGTTTCCGTTCAGTAGAAATGTCACCTTTGTCATGCGACATTCCGGATTATTTGGCCTTGTATATTTGTCAGCT
>JGI24698J34947_10001993_pt1 | contig 10893 bp, 7 predicted proteins | sample TergutMp193P3_FD_34947 | JGI IMG/M metagenome (IMG submission 34947) | reverse complement strand
GTTTTCCAGACGACCCAACCATTTGAAGTTGTTCTTGAAGGGCTTATTTTTTGTATACATCTCAATGAAGAAACACTCACGGACGATATTTCCCCATCAACTTCAAGACCATTCTTTTGTACAATTCCAGTAAATTTTGTTTTTGCTTTTCCCTTTGGCCCATATTCAAAATATAATTCCTGACCAACTGTCAAAAATCCTTTACTAATTACCTGAGATAAAATATCTCCAGTTATTTTTGTATTATCATTATTGGAACTTGTTTCGGTTTCTATTTCTATTTCTTTGTCGGGTATACTAAACAATACATTACCATTAATATCAACATATTTTTCTACGAGCCAAACAATAACTTCAACTTTTAACGTCTTTGTCCAATCTCTTAAATCATTAGGGATAAAATCTATTGGTAATGCTACAATAGGCGATGATTTAAGAATATTATTTATTGTTCCATGAATGTTTATTTCTTTAATATCAATCTCATTTAATATATCCTTAAAAGAATTATTTTTGTTTATTTTTTTTATACAATTTTCAGCTATTTTTGTTTTAGTATCAATATTTTCCATTGCGGTTATTTGTTTTGATATTTGCGGAGCGATATGCTCCCATGTGCCATGAATACCACGTTCAATTTCTAAAATAAACCATTTGTTTTCTTGAAAATCTATTATTATACCGTCTGGGATACTTCCTTTTCCGGAATTTGTAGTTATAAGACTTTTATCCAATAAAATAGAATAATCCCCAAAAAGTAATTTAAAATTGTTTATAACAACATTTTCAATTTCATCTTCATCAGCAAACTCCATTTTTGAATATGTCTTACCATTTTTATCAAAAATCATAATTTTCTCCTTTTTTATCATTTAAAACAATTTGTCAATCGTAATCTCGCCTAACGTTCCGGTTGTATATGACCGAACCGCCGAAAGGCGGCGAAGCATACACAATCTTGAATATAATATAATTTTTAACAAATGTCAATTTTTTCCAAAATAAAATTTTTCTTCTGTATGGATTTTGACTTTGATTTTAAAATACTAACCGCATTAAAAGGTTGGGTAGGGCGCGTCCCGCAGGGACGGGGTGCCCTCCATATTATTATTATTTGACCTTGATTTTAATTTTTCGCAAAAAAGCAAAAAAATTATTTGGGGGTATTGACTTTTTTCGGGGAATATGTTATCTTATGGGTAGAAGGGGTTCGAGTTTATTTTTTGGTATTGACGCCGAGATGTTTTTTTAGTATATTGACGGTAGATTCTTCACCGGCAGGTTGAGCGGTGGGCCAGGAAACGGGAGAAATTTTCTCTTTGGGCTGTACCCCTTCCCTTTTCTTGTCGGTGATGTGCGTAGGCGCTTGATCGTCTATTCGGTCAAGCGCTTCTATTTTTGTCAGGCTGTGGTCGTAATACCGGCGGCCGTTTATATCCTCGCGTACCACAAAACATACCGCATACGTTACGCCGTCTATAGTGGCTTTGCCGGCGAAGATATGTGAAATAAGCCCGTTATCGTTTTTGGGATTAGTTTCAAGAAAAATGCCGTTCTTGATTAAATTCGGCGCGGCTTCGAGTAGTGCGATTTTACCCATTCCGGCCCGATGATGCGTCACGCTTTTTACCGATGACCTGTTGACGGCGATGTTGTCCCATCCGGTTTCATCGTTTTTATATTGACCGAGAACGCCCTTTGGTTTTAACCATTCTGCAATCCTGCCAACATATCCCTTGCCGGTCGCCGGGATATTGCGTACTTCGTCGCTGCTCACTTCCGGCGACGGCAGCGCGTCAAACCTCGCGCGTTTTTCGTTTTTGTCGGTATTCAACGGCATATTATTCCTTTTCGCCCAATTCGGGCGGAATTTTCAGGTTTTTCTGACGGTAGAGAATAGAAATTTTAGAGAAAAAAGCGAAAAGGAACGACTCGCACGGGACTAATTCAATAGATTGATTTAGAGAATATATATTGTGTGCGGTTATACGTAAAAATATAATTAAAAAAAATTTTAGAGGCGGCGGGTTGTGTGCATGATTGATGTGTTTGGCTTTTTTTTCACAGGGGTGGCCGCATAGCCGCCTTTTTTATGGTTTTTGGGTCATTTGAGTTAGTCATGACTAACCGAGTTAGTTATGACTAACTGAAAACAGTCCACCTGTGTTTTCGCGCGTAATGTATATTTGTTTTTACCATGCGGAAACAACAGTATAAAGTTATAATAGCCCTGATATTTTTATTGCCGGCGGTCATCGTTCCCGCCCACGCACAAACCGGCCGCGGGCGTACGCTCGTATCGCCGTCTCACACGCTTATCCGCTATACGGGGCGCTTCGACACGCGCAGCCCGCAGAATTACCGGTTCGATTGGCCGGGGAACATAATAGAGTTTCGTTTCGGCGGCGCTTCCTGCGCTGTTAAGATTCGGGGGGACGGCGGGTATTACGGCGTGTATGTTGATGATAAAAAATCCGTGATGAGATTTGACACGCTCGAACGTGTCCACATTCTTGCGGAGAACCTTGCCGCTGACGCGGCGCACAGTTTGAAAATCGTGAAGCGTTTTGAGGGTCTCAAAGAACAGATTGCCGAGTTGAAGGGTTTTTATATTGATAAGGGCGCGGCGCTTCACCCGCTTCCCGAAGAGAAGCAGTTCCCGTACAGGATAGAGTTTATCGGCGGCTCGATTTTGCTCGGTTTCGGCGTGGAAGCGGAGAGCGTGCGCTGCGACACTCCGGCGGTCTATTCCGATATACATCTCTCGTTTGGGGCGGCTACGGCGCGCGGGTGGTCTGCGTAACTTCGTCGCGGGAGCCGCTCAGAACGTACGTGTCGGAATTGGTAGAGGAGCAGCGGTTGGAGGGTAATGCGCAAATCCGCTTCTACTCTTACGCCCAAGTCCCCAAGCGCATGTGCGGCTGCGACCGGCACCCGAACGTGGAGGCTCAGGCGAATATCGGCAGTGAGTTGGCGGAGGTTATCAGGCAGGTTTTGCTAATTAGATGAAACCGGAACGTTCACTATAAACATCACGTTTGGCGAATTTTTCAAAAATAATAAAAAACCTTGACACACCGCACGCATAATATTATCTTTAATATTATGAGTTATTTTTCTGTAACATTGGGCAATACTGAGGTCAGGAGAGAGCAGGATTATGAAAAAATGTATAAAGATATTTGCTGCCTTTGATAAAGAGGCAGAAGAAGATGTCGTGCGCTTCGGCGATTTTTTGGGCTGCCTGAACGCGCAATGCCCTGCTATTGACATTACCGTTTTCAAAAGCGAAAAGGCGTTGTGCGAGTCTTTAGAACACCCGCAAGAAAAAATCGACGGCGAATTGGACGAGTGCGAGTACTTTCTCCTTATTTTGGGCAGCCAAAGCGACGATTTCGCGTTGGACAAGCTTCACCGCGCGATAGAACGCTATGCCAAAACCCACGGAAATCCCGATATCCACATTTTTGTCAACACGTCAAATAAGGGAGCGGACGATGTTATAACGTTTTTTAATTCGGAAAAATACGAACATTATGTCGAACGATTTGAGCACAACGATACCCTTAATACTAAGTTCTTTTTTTGGCTCTGCGCTAAACAGAAAGACATTGCCTACGAAGTAACCGATATAAATGGCGCGCCGGTAATAACTGTGGGCGGGAAACCTGTATCTTCTCTTGTGGATTTTGACGCATTGCTAAATAATGATGACTATCAGGATGATAAGAAAAAGTTGATTAGAAAACGTGCGCGACTAGAAGAATACAGAAAAGATGTGAAAAAGGCAGAGGGTAAAGACCTTGTTTACTTACAAGACAAAATATTTACCCTAAACAAAGAAATAAAAGAGTTGCAAGATAGGGTCGCGGCAACAGAAAAAGATACGCTTAAGTTGTACGAAAACTACATTAACAGGTCTATAGAGAGTGACTACAACGCCGATATTAAGCACGCGCTTGAAATGATGGAGCGGGGTGATCTGGAAAGGGCAACAACTTTTTTGGACCCAGACGGTATTATAAACAACTTAAAAAAGATAGAAAATGACCATGAAAAACATATTGCTATAATGGACGCTGATAAAGGTATTGCGGAACAGAATATAAATAAACTTTTAATGATAATAGACATCCTTAAACTGGATACTGGAAATAAAAACCGTTTTGCGGAAATTGAAAAATGTTACGCAAACATTGAGTATTTTCAGGAAAAGCTGGGTTTGGAACTAACCGTTTTGTTTGCTTATGCTGACTTTTTGGCTAGGCAGAACAAACACAATGAAGCAATAGAAAAATACACGCAAGAACTTGTGATGCGTCGAAAGTTGGCCGAAATAAATCCAGATGCGTATATATTTGGTGTAGCAAGTACGCTGAATAATTTGGCCAATCTGCAATACAATACCAATCGTTATGCCGAAGCTGAGGCAAACTATACCGAAGCGTTAGAAATTAGTCGGAAGTTGGCAAAGACTAATCCCGATGCGTATAATATGTCAGGTGTAGCAGATATGTTGGATAATTTGGCTATTCTGCAAGGAAATACCTATCGTTATGCCGAAGCTGAGGCGAACTATATCGAAGCACTGGAGATTAAGCAAAAGTTGGCCGAAGTAAATCCAGATGCGTATATATCTAGTATAGCAATTACGCGGGATAACTTGGCTACTCTACAACAAAAAAACAAACGTTATGCCGAAGCTGAAGCGAACTATACCGAAGCGCTGGATATTCGTCGAAAGTTGGCCGAAGTGAACCCTGATGTATATATGCCAGATGTAGCAGGTACGCTGACCAATTTGGCTATTCTGCAAGGAGAGACCAATCGTTATACTGAAGCTGAGACAAACTATACTGAAGCGCTGGAAATTCGGAGGGAGTTGGCCGAAGTAAATCCCGACGCATATATACCAGATGTAGCAAATACACTAACCAATTTGGCTATTCTGCAAGAAAATACCTATCGTTATGCCGAAGCTGAGGCGAACTATACCGAAGCGCTGGAAATTAATCGGAAGTTGGCCGAAGTGAATCCCGATGCATATATACCAAATGTAGCAAATACGTTGAACAATTTTGCAACTCTTCAACAGCAAACTAACCGTTATGTCGAAGCAGAAACGAACTGTACCGAAGCGCTGGAAATTCAGAGGAAGTTGGCAGAAGCAAACCCTGATGTATATATGCCACTTGTAGCAAGTACGCTAAACAATTTGATTATTCTGCAAGAAGATACAAATCGTTATGCCGAAGCTGAGATAAGCTATACTCAAGCGCTGGAAATTCAGCGGAAGTTGGCAGAAGTGAATCCACAAGCGTATATGCCAAATTTAGCAAACACTCTGAATAATTTCGCTTTCCTGCAAACAAATACCAATCGTTATACCGACGCTGAGACTAACTATACCGAAGTGCTGGAGATATATCGAAAATTGGCAGAAGTGAATCCTGATGCGTATATGTCATATGTAGCAACTACGCTGAATAATTTAGCGAATCTGCAAACAAAAACTAATCATTATACCGAAGCTGAGGCTAACTATACCGAAGCGCTGGAAATTAGGCGAAAACTAACAGAAACCGATTACAATACGTATATACCAATTGTAGCAAAAACGTTGACTAATTTAGCTCACTTGCAAGTAGCTAACGAGCGATATACTGAGGCTGAAACTAACTATACCGACTCGCTGGAAATATGGCTAAAGTTGGCAGAAACCAATCCCGATGCGTATATGTCACATATAGCAATGACACTATATAATTTAGCTATTCTGCAAAAAAATACCACACGTTATGCCGAAGCGGAGGCTAACTATACCGAAACGCTGAAGATATATCGAAAATTGGCAGAAACTGCCCCCGATGCGTATATGTCAGATGTAGCAGGGATACTGAACGATTTGGCTATTCTGCAACAAAAAAACAATCGTTATGCTGAAGCGGAGACGAATTGTACTGAAGCGTTGGAAATTAGTCTAAAGTTGGCAGAAGTTAATCCTGATGTATATATGCCGTATGTAGAAATGACGCGGCATAATTTGACAAATCTACAGCAACAATTTAACCGTTCTACGGAGGAAAAGCATGACACAGGCAAATGCTAAAAGTGAGATCAAGGTCTTTTTAGCGTCGTCGTTGGAATTGGAGCTTGAGCGGGCGCATGTGGGCGACTTGTTTAATGACATAAATTCGCTCCTTGCGGATACGGCTGTCAGGGTGCGGCTGCTTAAGTGGGAAAATTTTGACCCCGCCTTTACGGGCGAGCGCAAACAGGGAGAATACGACAAACAGGTGAAAGACGCAGATATTTTTATTGCGCTGTTTCGCACATTGGCTGGTAAATATACTATGGAAGAAGTGGATATTGCCAAAGAAGCGTATAAACAGAACGGCAGACCGGAGAAGCTGTATTGCTTTATTCAGGATTATTCGGAAAAGCGTGAGTTTGATGTGGACAAGTTAAAAGCGCAATTAGGCGCGGATTACATTATAGAATCATTTGCGGACGTCAAAGATTTAAAACTTAAGATTGTAAGAATCCTTTTACCGCGCCTTACCGCTTTGGGCATAAACGCAACTGAAAACGATAAATTCGTTAAGATTGCGTCTGTTAATTTGCTAAAGAAAGACGGTTAGGATGTTCGTGTATAATGATATTTATGGCGTATTGGCGATAGCAGCCCTGACTGTCGTATTTTTTGTCAGTTTATTCGCGAAAAAAGAAGAACGGGCGAATTGGGTTTACGTGGGGTGTTTCGTCGTTACGTTTGTTATCGGGACGATTTTATATTCATTTGCCATTCTATATGATATTGACGCGGACACGGCGTTTTCTCGGCCTCTTATAATATTGAAGAGTATGTCTATTGCCGGATTTTCTTTCACCGGCAATTTCTATGAGTTTGTGTCGGCAGGCGTCGAATTGGCAAAGGAAAACCTTGTATTTCACGTGGCTATTGTTATTCATTTTTGCGTATCTGTGTCTCTGACATTTTTAATGGTCGTAAAGTTGTTAGGAAAAAATCTGTTGAACGCATATTACGTTTATCGGATTTCACGCCGTAAAAAATATATTGTAGCAGGCTGCGGCGCGCAGGCCAATATATTTTTAAGAAGTCTTGGCAGCAAGCAAAAACAGCAAACAATAGTAATAATACCGTCGGGTCAAATAGATAAAAAACGGGAATTAATGAACAGTGGGTATGCGGTTGTGTTGATAAGGGAAGCAAAAGAAACCAACGAAAAAGGGAATTTTGGGGCGTTTGACGATGCGCTGAAAAAGGCAGGCGCAATGCGCTGCAAGCACGAAACCAAACTTGTTTCAATGTTTGAGGATGATGAAACGAATTTGGTGATAGCAAGGCTCATAACGGATTATATTGCCGGTTTGATTAATTGCCAAAAAGTAAACGGCCATATAACTTTGACAAAAACGCAGGAGGAAAAAACCGCGAAAATCAATTTGGATGTTCGCGTTATGTATAGTTTTCTGGAACGCGCTGAACATTTTGCGTTTATAGAAAAAGCGCTAGGAAAGGTAAGGTTTTTCAATCTTTATGAAATCAGAGCGCGCAAATTTCTGTGGGAAAATCCGATAACGAAACTAATCCCGCCGCACTGGATAGATATGGAAAACGCAAGATTGAAAACTTTTGGTGAAAACGGAAAATGTACATACAAAATATGTAATATATTTATTGGTTTCGGCTCAACGAACAAGGCCATTTTGAAAACAAGTATTATTAACAATCAACTGTTAAACGTCGATTATAACGCTTTGGTTATAACCAAAGACGCAAGGGTACACGAAATGCGTTTCAGAAACAGCGCCATCGGTTTATTTGATGAAGTTGAGAACGGAGAGATTATCAAACGCGGCGCGGAAATCAGGCCAAACCCGGATGGGAGCGTCTATTTGGAAAGTCCGTTGGAAAGGAACAATATCGTATTCAAGGAGGCGGACGCGTTATCGGTGGAATTGTATGATTTTGTCATTGAGGAAATTGGAGGAAGCCGTTCACCAGACAGCAGGCTTTCCGTTCTGCCGTGCGGTTACGTCACGGTTATTATTGCCCTCGGAGATAACAGATTAAGCATTGAAACGGCATTGGAGTTAAGACAGAAATTATATGAAGCTGACTTGTTATTTGGGGAAGACGATGGAATGAAATATCAGCGGGTTAAAATATTCGTAAAGGTAGATGAAAACACGATCCTTGCGGATGAGAAAATTTTGAACGATGAGGCGAATGTAATTAATTGTAAAATAAATATTTTCGGAGAAAACGAAGAAATATTGACAGAGGAATACATAATTCACGAAGAATTGGATATTCTTGCAAAGAATATCGCCAATAGATATGAGGGCAATGTGGAAATATCTACGGCGGCGAACGAGTGGAATACCTGTACGCAGCTTCAGAGAGAATCCTGCCGTTATGCGGCAATGGGTATTCGGGTTAAGTTGAATTTGCTGGGGCTTGATTTGGAAAAAAACGACAAGCCTGATAGCAACTATAGCGGAACGTTTCGTACACGGTATGGAACAAACGCCGCTTTTGATTTAAGGGCTGAACGAAAAAGATTGGAAAGGGTAATCAAACATGCAAGAGACGGCGAAACGAACGGTGAAAGTATTCCGGATGAAATACTAACGTTAAAACCCAACAACGATGTGATTGCTCTTGCTGAATATGATAGCGAAGATTTTGCCGACACCCAGCGTAATAATTTAGCGAAACTGGAGCATCAGCGTTGGAACGCGTTTTATTTGGCGAACGATTGGACTAAACTCCCCAAAGAAAAAATCGGCGTTGGCCGTTCAGGACGACAGGATGGAGCCGCAAAGCAGCATGCGTGCATAACGACATTTCATGGATTAACGGAATTAAGAGAAATTCAAAAAAACGCGGAAAAAATGGACATTGAAAAAAAGAACAAAAAGCAATACATTGAAGCAGAATCTTTATTAACGTCTGATACTATCAGGCACGACTTTAATACTATGGATTTTCTATTGGATTTATCAAATGAGAATTTGCTTAAACTGAGAGAGGCGGAAGAAGATCCCAATAAAATGTATTCTGGTATATTGGCAGATTCCGGTTTCCATATTTGCAAGTTTAATGGAATTGCATGAATGGAACAAACCATAATTATAGTTTTTCCACTTTGAACAAGCTATAAACATTATATATATTTAAGTTATGGTATATGACAAACAATACTAAACATAAGTAGCGGAGTATATACTTGAAAACCATACTCAAGAATAAACAGATTTTAACCAATAAACATTAGGAAAATTTATTATGAAAAACCACATGAAACAAACATATATTATGTTAGCGGAGCGGGTGGGGGGATTTTGCTGTCAAACACGTTACTTGATTTACGGTAACTTCGATTTTTAGGACTATTGAACAAGTATAATATCATTTGTGGTTTGTGGCGTACCTTGGCGTATCTTTCAAACCTGATGAGTAGTCTACTAAACGTTGCGGCCTATTTCATTTAGATTAAGGAAAATTCGCACAACATGAAGTTCTTCGTTGTCTTGGATGGCCGTTTCTCGGTAATCTGAACCTAAAAGATAATCACCGGTGGTTTTTGGCGATTTATCAAGTAGTAGTATAAAACCATTTTAATCGGCTTAATAGCCTAAAGGGAGGTAGTATTATAAACATGTATTTGAGGCCGAGGTGCGTGAGAATGTTGTCGGCGGCAATGTTTTTTGCCGGTGTGTTTGTTTTATGCGGGTGCGGTGGAGATAACGGCGGCAATAATAATACCAATGGAAACGGCGGAGGAGGAGACAATGGCAATGGTAATGATGTGGTACAGCCGGCTTGTTCTGTCTCCGAATGTTTTCTTTCGACCGGTGCGCTCGTCCTTGATGGCGTGTACTTCGAGTCCGGCAAGAGCGAACTCCACATCAACTCCAAGCCATATATAGGCACAATTGCCTATATGCTTGTCAAATATTCGAGATTGAACATTGAGATTGGCCGGTACACTGACAACACCAAGTCCGCGACTATAGGCCAAGAACACGCGGATGCGGTATATAATAGATACAGACCCATCGCTTTCTCAAATGCTCTCGTACAGGGGCTACGGCTCTACGATGTCCGTTGCGACGAGCAGGCGGTCGAACGGGTCGCGGTGGATTAGTGGCAGATTTTCGTAGTTTGTAAGGTGTCTTGTTTTTATCGGCGTGATGACAAAGTTACTGGCTTTTGCAAAGCGCTTAAATCCTGCCGCGTTGCCGGGAAAATTTTATTTACCGATATTGATTTTGATGGCAATCTCCCATACGGAAGCTATGCAAATGTGTACAAGGCTGTAATCATCGCGAATAACCTTTTGGGCGGTTTTGGAGAGCGCCTTATCCGCGTTAAAGTACCACATTGCGGTATGAGTATCTAATAGGTATCTATCCACTTTTACATATAATCCTTGAAGTCTTCAAGCGGCGCGTTATAGTTATTATCCATCTCGTGTAACTCCGACGCCCGAAAATATATACGGGTATACTCGCTTCCCAGCGCGGCACTACCTCTTGTAGGCGCGAAAGCGACAATTGTCGACCCCGCCGGAATATCGGGGGGTACGTCAATCGTCAGCCGGTGGTCGGCGGGTATTGTTACGGATTGCGTGATAACCATAATAACAATATAGTATATGCGTTTTAATTGCGTAGAAAAAAATACAAAAAAACCTACCATTATATTCGATTATATTCGATCATTTTAAATATAGTATATAACCCTCGAAAAACCACGTGAAATATAATAAAAGTTTTACCCATAGAAGAGTAAAAGTACAGGATTTTTTGATGTTATGGGCCCTCAAATTGGGCGGCAACTGCGCCGCCCGTCTTATCCTA
>JGI24698J34947_10001992_pt1 | contig 10902 bp, 9 predicted proteins | sample TergutMp193P3_FD_34947 | JGI IMG/M metagenome (IMG submission 34947) | reverse complement strand
TCTCCCTCGTACATTTTCATTTCTTCTTTCATTTCCTGCCGCGACATTTTGTTGCGCTCTTTGAAACGCCAGCGCTGGAACAGCAGATCGGGAATCGACAGCACCAGCAGGAGCAGCGCGCTCAGGATGAGCATCCGTATCGCAAGCCAGGCAACGGTAGTCAGCCCCAGCCACAATCCCGCCTTCTGCAGATTGACCAGCTTGTTTTTATCCGACATGATAAGGAAAAACGCCACGCCCCCAATGATAAGCATTTTGACAATGGATTTCACAAAATTAAAAAGCCCGTCTACCGAAAAGATACGTTTGAAAAATTGCCCGAAGCGCGGCAGGACTTTGGTAAAATCGGGGACAAGCGGTTTGGTGGCAAACATAAACCCGACCTGGACCACGTTGGAAAAAATCGCCGAAAAAACGGCCACGATCAAAATGGGCAGGGCAAGGCGCAGCAGATAGCTGAAAAAAGCCCCCACGATAATAGCGTCTTTGGTGGGGTCGAGTTCCGCCGCCCGCAGGAAAAAAAAGCGAAACATTTCGACGCAGGTGCGCAGCATATACGGAGCGAGAAAGAGCAGCAGCAGCGCGGGGAGAAACAGCGTAACCGCTCCCACCAATTCCTGGCTTTTGGGAACCTGTCCTTCTTCGCGCAGCCGCCGTATTTTATGCTCGGTCGGCTGCTCAGTCCTGCCCTCTTCCTCCGCGTCATCAGAGAACCACTGGAGAGAAATTAAAAGGGAAGAGGGAAAAACTAAAAGAGCGGATTCGTCTCTTTCATTTTGCACTTTTAATTCCTCCTCTCTATTTGCTGTCCGATCTGGGCATACAAAGCTTGTATGTTGTCGAAACCGGAAGCGATTACCCGTGCGAACGCCTCGGTCATAAAGGGCAGGGTTGTGTAGATCAACAGGAATGCCGTCAAAATCGAAATGGGAAAGCCCTCTGACAGTATATTAATTTGGGGCGCGGCTTTGGAGATAAGCCCCGTCGCCAGCGAGGTGAGGAACAGGGTTCCCAGTATGGGCAGGGAGATAAGGATCGCGTCCATAAACAGCCGCGAAAGCCCCGACGTCATCATACTGATAACCGGCTCCCTTCCCGCGACGAGGGCGGCGACGTTGAGGCTCTGCACCGAGCGCCAAAAGCCGCCCAGAAACAGTTCCCGAAAGCCGCCGATGGTCAGGAATACCAGCATCGAGACCAAGTTAAGGTACTGTCCCATGAGGGGGTTTTCAATCTGCGCCAGCGGGTCGAAGGTTTCCGACGCGCCAAAGCCCATTTGCAGGGAAAAGAATTGGCCGGCGGTTGAAAAGGCGGCAAATATCAGCATGAGGTAAAAACCGAGGATGACGCCGATAATGGCCTCGCCGATCAGGAGCAGGAGAAAGCGCAGGCTGAACGGCTCAAAGCGCAGATCGCTCAAGAAAGCGACGCCGCCCTCACCGGGAATGCTCACCGCTCCCACGCCGCTGACACCGGCCATTCCCGCCGCTTCTACCGAAAAAGCCGCGGCGGTAGGCATCACGGCGAACGCGGTAAAGCCCGCCAGCGCCAATTTCGCGACCTGCGGAACGGCGCCCGACGACAACAGCGGCGCCGTCTCGATCATGGCAAGCGCCCTCACGGCGATGAGCAAAAACACCGGCCCGTAAGCGAGAATATTCTGTAGGACAGCGCCGTCTATCACCTGCTCACCTCGCCATATTCGGGATTTGGCGGAACAGCTCCACGGTATAGTCCCGCAAAGAGCTGAACATCCATCCACCCAAAACCGCCAGCATCAACAGGATCGCCGCGATCTTGGGCACAAAGGTCAGGGTCTGCTCCTGAATGGAAGTGGTCGCCTGCAGAATCGCCACTATCAGCCCCACCGTCAGCGCGGAGAGGAGCAGAGGAGCCGCTATTTTCAACACTTGAAGTATTCCCTGTTGTAACAGAAACCTTGCCTGTTCTAACTCCATTTTCACCTCACATAACAAATGAACGAACCAACTGGTCCGTTAACAGCGCCCACCCATCAACCAGAATAAACAGGATCAGTTTGAAGGGCATCGAAATCATAATCGGCGGCAGCATGATCATGCCCATCGACATCAGGGCGCTTGCCACCACCATATCAATAACGATAAAGGGAATAAACAGCAAAATTCCTATCTTAAACGCAACGGTTAACTCACTCAGGATAAACGCGGGGATTAACACGTAGGTGGGGACATCGTTCAGGGTATCGGGACGTTCCAGCCCGCGCATTGCCATAAAAAGCCTGATGTTATCCCGCGCCGGGTTGTTCCGCATCTGGCTGTACATAAAAACCCGCAGCGGATACTCCGCCTCGCGATAGGCCGTCTCCACGGAAATATCCCCGGAGGCAAGGGGCCGCACGGAATTTTCGTAAATTGCCGAAAACGTCGGCCACATGATAAACACCGTTAAAAACAGGGATATCCCCATGATGACCTGATTCGGGGGAACCTGCTGCAATGAGAGCGCCCGCTTGATAAAGTCCAGCACAATGGAGATGCGGAGAAAGCTGGTCATCAGGATGATGATGCTGGGGGCAAGGGACAGTACCGTCAGCAACAACAGGAGTTGCAGGGAAAAAGCCACTTCCTGCCCCGATTCGGGGTTGCGCACGGTCAGGTCGATGAAGGGAATAGCCGGCGCCGGCGCCGGTGTGGGTAAAGCCGTGGTGCTCTGCGTTGGCATACCAAAAGGCGGCGGCGGCACGGTCGGTATCGAAGGCCCCGGCGCATCCGGGAAAGGCTGCGTCTGCGCCTGCGCCGGTAAAGCGAGAAAAAAGAGAAAAGCGAAAAGCGGTATGAGTATTTTTTGCCTCATCTTACAACCCCTTGAGCCTTTCGCCGCGTTTGCGGATACTTTCCGGGCTGACCGGAGCGGAGGAATCCACCGGCATCCCCAGCCTGCGCAGCAGGGCCTTAAAATCGGGGAGACGCCCGCTGCCCGTCCCGCCGCCCCCGGCATCAGCGTTCCTGCGGGAATCTTCGAGGAGCAGGGCGTCAATAACGTCTTTGTCCCCAATTTCGCTGATGAGGTTGACCCCGTTTTCCGCAGCGCCGACCAGCCATGCCTGCGACCCCACCGAGATGATATGGGCGCTGCGGCTTGCCCCCAGCGGGGCGCTGGCCAGTACTTTAAGGAACGGGTCCCGGGACACCGTGCCCCGCGCAAACCGTTTGACTAAATAGACCAACCCGTAAATGGCCGCGGCAACCACCGCGAGGGTCAGCAGAATCCTGAGTATGCTTAAAGCGGAAGTGGGGGAGGGGGTAGCGGCGATCCCTGCCGTATCATCCCCCAAGGGAAGCGCCCGTTCAGCGGCAGTAATCCGGTCTTCCACCGGCGCTTCCGGCGTTTCATCCTGGGCGAAAAGGGCGGCTGAGAACACACAAAATAAACATAAAACGGCTATGGCGGCCAAAAGGCGGGACATGCCAGCGGATAGTTTCAGTTTTCCCCTCCAAGTGTAACTGATTATCCCCCATTATAGCCTATTTGAAAAAAAATTACAAGTAGTTGACAATATAAAAACCAATAGACTACAATATAAAGAACTATTGGGGCTGTCTATTCCAGCCGATAATAAGTCGGTAGAAGCGTTAATTGACGGGGAGCGGTTCATGGCATCTAATAAAAAACCTTCAATGTATTCTAATCGCGGCGCTATCGGTTCGGCGGAAGAACTTGAGACCTACGGTGTATGGGTCAAGAGCGAACCGCAGGATTTCACGGCCAGTCTGGCCGAGGCTGCCAGTTTTAACGCGGACGCCCTGCCCTACGAAGCCGATTTTGACACCGGATTTGACAATATGGGGACGGGAACCGCGGGGTTTGACCTGCTTGATGCGGAACTGCATATTCCCGAGATTAGCGTTGATGATGACGGGATAACGGCGGACGCGGAACGGGGCAGTGAGGAAGCGTCTACCCAGATGCTGATGAAAATAGCCAATGAACTGTCGTCAATCAGGTCAGAGTTAAACACGCTCAAAAGGGAATTTGCCGAGATACGCGGCGAAGCGGGAGCCGAAGCCAAAACCGGGGATACCGATATCGGCGATGGAATGGAAAGTTTCTTCAATACAACCGATTTCCCCACCGAGGAAGAGATAGGCTTTGATATCGGGCGGGAAGCGGACGAGGCAGCGCTCAAAGAGATTGAAGAGCAGAATAAAAATGAAAATGAAAATGAAACGGAAGAGATACCCATAGATTTTGATAACCTGGGCCTTATTGATCTGGACGGTGGCGCAGAAGCGCCGCAAGAGGAGCTTCCCCCCCTGGAAGGCGCCCTTGACGATGACGACTTTGAAATGCCCTCCTTTGACCCGCTCTCCTTTGAGGAAGCGCCGCCGTCGGAACCGGATGATCTGGAAGAGGTTCAGGGATTTGCCGAAGAACTTGTTCCGCTTGAAGGGGAAGATGAAGAACTGAAGGAACTGCGCATTGAGGGCGCAGAATCCCTTGCGTCGCCCCCCGATAACGCCGATTACCTTGAGGCGGATCCTTTTGTCAATGTAAACGCTTTAAGCGAGGAACCGGTACTGGCAGATGCTTTGAGCGATGATGTTTCCGAAGAAAGCGCCCAACCTGAAGAAGCCGCCGTTGCTGAAATTACCGAAACTGAAACCGCGGATTCTGATTCCGCGGCTGCTGATCTTGCGGATTCTGATCTCGCAGTTGCTGATTCTGCGGTTGCTGATCTCGCGGATTCTGAAACCGCCACCGCCACCGCCGGTGAAGGAAGCGAAGATTTGGCGCTTGGGGACTTGAGTTTTGATGAAGCGAGTTTTGATCTTGGCCTTGATAGTGAACCCGCGCCGGACGATAGCCCGGTGGATCTTTCAGAAGCGGTGATTGACGAGCCGAATCTTTCCGAGGAAATAGTCGAACCTCCCCTTGAGGAACCGGTGCTGGGTGATATTTCGTTTGAGGATGATATATCGCTTGACATGGGAGATTTTGGGACCGAAGTTGATGCCCCGGCAGAAGAACCGGTGGCGGAAGAAACTGGAGATACCCTTGATGCCCCGGTAGAAGAACCGGCGGCGGAAGAAACCGTGGCGGATCCCTTTGAGATTGAAGTCCCGGCGGACGAACCGGTAGCGGAAGAAATCGGAGATATTGGAGATATTACCCTTGATGTCCCGGCAGAAGAACCGGCGGCGGAAGAAACCGAGGCGGATCCCTTTGAACTTGAGGTTCCGGCGGAAGAACCGGTAGCAGAAGAAATCGGAGAAATCGGAGATATCGGAGATATTGGAGATACCCTTGATGTCCCGGCAGAAGAGCCGGCGGCGGAAGAAACCGTGGCGGATCCTTTTGAAATTGATGTTCCGGCGGAAGATATTGTCCTTGATGTCCCGGCGGACGAGCCGGTAGCGGAAGAAGTCGGAACGGATATTGTCTTGGACGACGTCGCCGTCATTGACCTCGGAGAAGATGCCCTTGATGTCCCGGCAGAAGAACCGGCGGCGGAAGAAATCGGGGCGGATGACCTCGGCGCCATTGACCTCGGAGAGGATATTGCCCTTGATGTCCCGGCAGAAGAACCGGCAGCGGAAGAAATCGGGGCGGATGACCTCGGCACCGTTGACCTCGGAGAAGATATTGCCCTTGATACCCAAATAGAAGATATCGAAACCGTTGATTTTGGAGCCGATCTTGAACCGGAACCAAAAGATACCGGTAAAGCCGCCGCTCCTGCCAATGATATTATCAGCGATATTGACGACAGCGTGATTCCCGAAGGTTTGGAAGTAAACGCCAAGGAAGCCGATCCTTCTCTGGATGACGATCTGGAAGCCTTTGCCGGAGAACTTGCCATTACCGAAGATGAAAGCCCGGCTGATAGCGACGACAAACTGGCGGATGAGAGCGGTGAATTCGCCGCCATTCCCACGGGTTTGAAAAACGAACTCAAGAATGTGTTATCGTACATGGATCATCTGTTGGAATCCCTGCCTGAAGAAAAGATCGAGGAATTCGCCCAATCCGAATATTTTGACAAGTATAAAAAGATCTTTAAGGAATTGGGATTGGTGTAGCAATGGGGCTTTTAGGCAAAGCCATTGCGATTAACGCGCATGCCGGAAGCGTTACCCCTGAAAGCTCCGCTTCCGGGGGCGCATCAAGCGCTATTCGCTCCTATATCAACGATTTTCACTATAAAAATCCCCAGTTTCACGGCATTGTTTTTAAGGAAGGCGCAACTTCTTCCAAAAGCGAAGAAATTTACGACATGATCGCCTGCCACGGCGCGGTGGTTGCCGATCTGTCCGGCGGAAATATTCTGGTTCTGCTGCCGGGCGCTCTGGACCGGGAACTTTTCGCGCACCGCCTGGCTCACAGCGCCGGTTTAACGACGCTCTTCCAGATAAGCGTGGATTCACCCTCTCTCGCCCTCGAAACCTTAAGCCCCTATCTCCAGTGAATATTAACGAACTTGCCGCCCGGCTTCATTCGCGGCATCGTCCCCAGCTTGAAGCCGCCCGTTATATTGACGCGCTTAATTTAAGCGGTGACATTGACTGTTTTATTTTGATTGAGCCGGGAATGGGTTATCTGATATCCGCCCTGCGCGAGCGCTTCCCCGGCAGTACGGTTGTCGCCCTCCATGCGGATAACGATTTTCGCCTAACGCAAAGCCAATACGGCGAAGTTCCCATGTGGTTTCCCGACAGCGAAATAAGCGTGCAGGAATTTCTGGAAGAGACGATCCCCGAAGCGGCGACGGCGCGGCTCATTGAATGGAGGCCCAGTCTGCGCGTGTACGGGGACGTATGTCTGGGCATTGTCCGCGAAACCACCGAATTTATACGGCGCTCGGCGGCAAGCAGGAGGACTACTTCCGCTTTCGGCAAAAGGTGGGTGCGTAATTTTTTCCGCAACCTGGCGCTGGTGAATCAGACGCTGTTGTACCGGACTATGGACGTGCCCGTGATCATTACCGGTTCCGGCCCCAGCCTTGAGTCCGTTCTGCCGCAGATCCGCGCCGCGCGTGAGGGCGTTTTTGTGCTGGCGGCGTCATCGTCCCTGCCCGCGCTTGCTGCCGGCGGCGTCACACCCGATATGGTAATCACCACCGATGGCGGCGGCTGGGCTTTGCTCCATTTACACGCTTGCTTGAGGGAGTTTCACGGAGGGAATTCTGAAATCAGGTTAGCATTCGCCCTTTCCGCCGCTTTGCCTTCGCAGTGCGCCGCCGTCTCGCTGCTGCCCATGAATGACGGCAGTTTGTGGCAGAGTATGGCGCTGCATGGCATCGGGTTGGCTTCGGTGCTGATACCCCAGCGGGGAACGGTAACCGCTTCCGCGCTGGATTTGGCGCTGATTCTATCAAGCGGTAATATTTTTCTCGCCGGAATGGACCTCGCCGTGCAGGACATCAGAAGCCATGCGCGGCCTTACGCGTTTGATCACTTGTTTTTTGGCGCGGCGTCGCGCCTGCGTCCCGTGTACTCGCAGTGCTTTGCCCGCTCGGGGGACATGAGGGCGGGCGGCAGCCACGATGTGTATGCCGCCTGGTTCAAAAATAAAATCGCCTCGTGGCCAAAGCGCATTTTTTCCCTTGGCGGCAACCACGCGGCGTTTGAAGACAACTTGCCCTCCCCGTCCTTGGCGGGGACGATGCCCTTAACGTCGATGGCGCATAACGCCGATAATTATTTTAAGTTAGTTAAAGCTAACCTTTCACCGGCGGATCGCCGTGGCCGCGCCATCGACACCCTGATCGCCGCGCTGGATAACCCGCAATACGCCGCCGAATTGACCGGCGAACTTGCCCCGCTGTTGTTCCCCGCTGAATCCGGCGTTCAGCCCGCGCAAATCGCCGACGCGCTCAGGAGCCTGCATGGATAAAGAAAACATGGATAGATGGTATTTTTTTGAACGCAACCTCCTTGCCCTGTCCGCGCATAACCCCGCGCTGTGTTCGCGGCTTTCTACGGCGGAAACCACCCTGGGGCGCTACAAATTTCTGGAGTCCCATTCCGGCGAGGTGATACCCGCCCTGGTCGATCGCAGCGGGGCGGCCCATGCCCTGCACTCCACCGTTGATCCGGTTAAGGAAGCGGCGCGGCTGGTATCAACCGTAAAGGAGGGGAACAGCCGCTCGGGCGAGGGTGGCCGCTCCAGCGGCTTCGTCGTATTTTTGGGTCTGGGCGCGGGCTTTGCCCCCGAGGCGGCGCTGAACTCAGGCGGCGTGTCCCACATACTGGTTATTGATTATGACATCAACGGCATCGCTGAACTTTTTTGTTCCCGCGAATACATTACGCTGTTAGGCGATCCGCGCTTTACCCTGCTGGTCGATCCGCCGCCGGAACTGGTGGAGAGCGTCATACTTGAACTGTACCGTCCCGCCCTCTGCGGCGGAATGAGCGTGCTGCCCCTGCGCACCAGAACGGAACTGGATCGGCAGAATTTTGGCGCGGCAAGCGACGCGATACAGCGCGCCATAGAAAAGGTATCCTCGGATTATAGCGTGCAGGCGTACTTTGGCATGCGCTGGTTTGCCAATATTATCCGCAATCTGGAAGCGGCGCAGCTTCAAAACCGCAGCGCCCCGCCCATCCGCGAGGCGGCGATTTGCGCAGCCGGCCCATCGTTAGACGATCAAATCTCCCTGTTGATAGAGCGCAAAAATACACAGCAAGCGTTATTCGTCATTTCAGCGGATACGGCGCTTCCGGCGCTATTGCACCGGGGGCTTAAACCCGACGCGGTTGTTTCCATTGATTGCCAGCACATCAGCTATTATCACTTTATGGGGACGGACTGCGCCGATATTCCGCTGTTTCTTGACATAGCCAGCCCGCCCATGCTGTCGGGCTTTTCGAATCACCCCTTCTTTTTTTCAGGCGGCCATCCGTTAGCCGCATACGTTTCGCAGCAATGGCGGCCCCTTCCCCTGCTGGACACGTCGGGGGGGAACGTTACCTATGCCTGCCTGTCCCTTGCCGAAAGCCTGGGCGCGCAGCGCATAACGGTGTACGGCGCGGACTTCTCCTACCCCGGCGGCAGGGTCTATGCGCGGGGCACGTACATTTACCCGTTTTTTGAACGCCGGCAGGAACGCCGCTGTCCGCTGGAAACCCATCTCTCATCGTTTCTGTACCGCAGCCCCTTCCTCGCCGCGGAAGGCGGGGAACCCCCGGGCGAGGTTCCCTCGCGTGAGGTTCCCGTGTATGAAACGACATCGTTACGCCAGTACCGCAAAAGTTTTGAGCGCAAAATAGCGATGATGGAAGCGCAGGTGTCAACGGCTCCCGGCCGGGGCATCCCCCTTGAAGTACACCCGAAGGTTCCATCACCCATCAACGCGCATGGCCGTATATTCAGTCTTTTTGCCCCGGGAAAAATGGTAATGGATTGGAACCGTTTTCTTGAACAGTACCGCCGCGCCATAGAAGAACTGCCGGCGTTAGGCGATACCAACAATAACGCCGGCGTGTATCTGCGCAACCTCAACACCGACGCGCGCCGTGTTGTCGTCACCCTGCTGCCCCAAATGGCGGCGCTCAAACACCGCCGCCCGGAGTTAACCGTTCCCGATCTGGTCGAGGCGGTTAAGCGTTACAGTGTTAATGAGATTGATAGGGTGCTGAACGCCCCCGCAACTTGATTACCTGATTTGATATACTATTTCATCGATTATTTCAGAATTTAACCCGCCTAAATATCTGGTTTTATAGAAATTATAGCTCCCATTCTCAATCTTCAGGGCAAATCGTTCACGATTCATGCCAAATAATTCCAAATTCGCCCCATCAATAGGCCATGCGCAAATTATTTCAAAATCAAGATTTAGGGGTAATACCGTTATGGTATCATCTGCAATAATTATCTTTCCATTTTCAATTAAATCTGAAAAAATAATTTTGCCGATATAATTACTGACGATTTTGTAATAATCATGTCTTATACTTATTTCATTTGATATTTTTATATATTGATGTCCATTATCATCAATTATTACCATCTGTTGATTATTGTCAATAAATTCAAAATGTTTTATTTTTTCCGCATAGATAGCGTAGCCGTCATAAAATGCCTCACTGCTAAAAATAATATTTTCCTGAACTCTTAAAACATCATGGTAAAATCCATCATGTTTGCTATTATCTCTATAACTATTTATCATCAGCGCAGTCCCGAAATTTTTGGTATTTTCAATAGATTCAATAAAATATTTTGGCAAATATATCCCCATGTATTTATTATCAATATTATTTACATAATAATATTTCTGCATTTCTTCCATTTCTGCAATTCTTTTCTGGGGCGGTTCTCTGTCAATAGCATAATTTCCGGTTATTTCAGTTAAATCTTCCGTTTTTAGATTATTATCTTTCATAACGTTGATTGTTGATGAATCTCTTGATTTATTGCAATTAAATAATAAAAAACATATTGAAATGAGTATAATTTTTTTCATATTTTTTGCAGGCGCATTTACTACCGCCCGTGACACTGCTTATACTTTCTTCCGCTGCCGCAGGGGCAGGGGTCGTTGCGGCCTACTTTGGGGTGGCTGCGAACGATGGTAGCTCCGTCGGGACGGGATGCGCCGCTCATGGGCGAAGCGTTGCCGGAGGCAGCGACACCGCCGGAGGAGCCAAACGAATCCATGCTGCTGTGGCTTGCCGATTGCGTGGTGGCGTAGGAGCGGCCGACCTTGCGGGCCCCGTCGGGGGGGGCGACTTGAATCCGTATCAGGTGCAGGCGCGAGGCAATTTCCATGCGTATCTCGTCGATCATGCGGTCAAAAATCTGGAAGCCTTCAACCTTGTACTCGGTCAGCGGGTTCTTCTGCGCGTAGTGGCGCAGGTACACGGCCTCGCGCAGGGCTTCCATGTTTTCAAGGTGGTCAAGCCATTTGCGATC
>JGI24698J34947_10001990_pt1 | contig 10909 bp, 9 predicted proteins | sample TergutMp193P3_FD_34947 | JGI IMG/M metagenome (IMG submission 34947) | reverse complement strand
TTTGTGCCGGTGGAGCAGGTCAACCTTGTACAGCGTTACATCGGCAACGAGGGCCGCCCGCCCCGCCTTGACAAACTGGGTTCAAAAAGCTGGGAAAACCGCAAGAACAGGGTGAAAAAGTCCGTAGAAGACATCGCAGAAAAACTGATAGAGCTTTACTCAAAACGAAAAAAAGCTCGCGGTTTTGCCTTTCCCGAAGACACGGAATGGCAGACCATGTTTGAGGCGGCGTTTCCATTTGAGGAAACCGAAGATCAGCTTCGCTGTATCCGGGAAATCAAACAGGACATGGAAAGCTCCTCCCCAATGGACAGGCTTGTCTGCGGCGATGTCGGCTTCGGTAAAACCGAGGTCGCCCTTCGCGCGTGCTTCAAGGCGGTAATGGGCGGGAAACAGGCGGCGTTTCTCGCACCCACAACGATCCTTGTAGAACAGCACTATGAAAATTTTCTGGAACGGTTTTCAAACTTTCCGGTAAACGTCGCCATGCTTTCCCGCTTTGTAGAAAAAAAGAAAATACACGCCATCATTGAACAGCTTAAAAAAGGCGAAGTTGATTTACTGATTGGAACCCACCGCATAATACAGCGTGATGTGCAATTCAAAAATCTGGGGCTTATTGTAATTGACGAAGAACAGCGTTTCGGCGTTAAGGACAAGGAACGCCTTAAAGAACTGAAAACAAACGTTGACTGCCTGACGTTATCTGCAACTCCAATCCCGCGTACATTGCACATGAGCCTTGTAAAAATCAGGGACATGAGTCTTCTTGTGACCGCTCCTTCAGGCCGTCTGCCGATAGAAACGTTTGTCGAAGAATACGACGATTATTTACTCGCGCAGGCAATCCGCCGGGAGGTTGAGCGGGGAGGGCAGATTTTCTTCCTTCACAACCGCATAGAAACCCTGCGCGACACAAGGCTGAAAATCCAGAGGCTTGTGCCGGAAATGTTAGTTGAAACTGCCCACGGCCAGATGGAAGCGCAGGAACTTGAAGATGTTATGCGACGTTTCATCCACGGCGGTTTTCATGTCCTTGTCTCCACGACGATTATCGAAAACGGCATCGACATTCCCAATGTGAACACGATAATCATAGACCGCGCCGATATGTACGGAGTCTCCCAGCTTTACCAGCTTCGAGGCAGGGTAGGCCGCAGCGACCGTGTGGCATACGCGTACCTTTTCTATCCCCAGCAGAAGGCGTTATCTGAAATAGCCATGAAACGCCTGCAAACAATTTCCGATTTTACGGAACTGGGCTCCGGTTTTAAAATCGCCATGAAGGACATGGAAATTAGGGGAGCGGGAAACTTGCTTGGGAGGGAACAGTCAGGCGATATTTATTCAGTCGGTTTTGATTTATACATAAAACTGTTGGATGAAGCGGTAAGACGGCTTGAAGATTCCGAGTATGAGGCGGAAACCGAAACTTTGCTTGAACTGGAATACTCAGGATTTATTCCCGATTCTTACATTGATTCACCGCAGGAGAAAATGGAAGTGTATAAAATGATAGCCGGTATCAGGGACAAGGATGAACTGGAGCGGGTTTACTCCGAACTCGTTGACAGGTTCGGCCCGCTCCCCGACGAAGCCGCTTCCCTTTTAGCGTTAGCTGAAATAAGGATAATCTGCCGTCAGCTTTCAGTTTTCTCCCTGCGGGAAAGGGGCGGTGTCGCCCGCATTGAGTTCGCGAAAGTTTCCCGCGTCAATGTCGAACGGCTCATTCGGCTCATGAAGGAATCGCAGGGCAAGGTAAAACTGGACCCCAAAAAGCCGAATGTCCTGCTTTTGACAACCGGCAGTATCGGTTTACAGGAAAAAAGCGAGTTTTTAAGGGAGAAACTGTCCGCGTTAGCCGGGTAACTATATTGTATTTTTTCTTGAATAGGGACATATTTAAATCATAAGAGGATGAAGATGAAAAAAGGCTTGCTTTTTACGGTAATGATTTTAAGTACGCTTGTTTTTGGTTTTGCGCAATCCTCATCTCCCAGACCCCTGACTGTGGAAATTTTTGATCGCGAAGTATACGGCGGCAGAACGCCTGCGGATAATAACGCATGGACCGACTGGATTAAACAAGAGGTATTAAGAGAGCTTAACATTGACATTACCTTTGTTCCTGTAAGCCGCTGGAATGAAACTAGAGACATCGTTAATATGATGTCGTTCGCTACAGCGCCGGATCTGTGCTATACATACAACAGAGACTTGATGTCTTTGTTTCGGGGGCGGCGCAGTTTTCTTGACCTTGCGCCCTTCATCGACAGCCATCTTCCCGATCTTAAAAGACTGCTCGGCGAGGACCCGGCATTACCCGGCAGAGAATTTATTTACCGCAACGCCGATCCGCAAACGGGAAGCATTTACTCGATCTCCGGTTACAGCGTATCCCTTGCCCAGCGGAATATCTTTATCCGCAAGGACTGGCTTGATAAACTCGGACTTCCCCTGCCGACGAACATCCAGGAATTCTACAACGCCCTGGTCGCTTTCCGCGATCTCGATCCGGGAGGTGTTGGAAAAAACATGGTAGTTCCCTTCGGCCAGAACAGCGATGCCCGATGGGGTCTTGCGAACCTTATCCACAACTTCATCAATCCCAATTTGAGCGACAGGGATCGCTGGGTAAACTACGTTTATGAGCGCTATCTCATGATGCCCGGATACAAGGAAGGCGTAAGGCTGATGAACCAGTGGTACAATGAACGCCTTATTTATCAGAACTTCACGCGTATGACGAGCTTCGATAATTTTCACAACCTATTGAAGAGCGGCGTTGTCGGAGCCTTCTGCCAAAACTGGGACGTTCCCTACAGGACGGACTATAGGATCAATGAAGAGCTGGCGATGAACATACCCGGCGCGGAATTTGTGCCTATAGACATCGTTCAAAACAAAGACATGATGGACAAAGCAACCGGATTGCAGATTTTCATTCCTTCTTTCTCAAAGAACCACATTGCGGCTCTTGAGTACCTCAACTGGCTCGCGAAACCTGAAAATTACCATTTCCTACAGGTTGGACAGGAAGGAGTCAACCATCAACTCCGGGACGGCGTTCCGAATATTATAGCCAGGCCCCCGGGCGATCCTTGGTATCAGAATTCCGCACAAAACGTCGACTACACCATGCCGATGAACGGAGTGGAAATGGGAAATCCGGAACTAAACGCAAGGGTATTGGCGTTTAATTACAGCAATACGCCTCCTGATATTATTGTAAAAGCCTACATGATTTCTACACGTAACGCGCGCGCCGCCCCCGTGTATCAGGCTGTAACCACGGTAAACCAGTATGCCCCGATCTTGCAGGATAAAGCAGACCAGCTTCTCGCTCAGGCGATCACAGGCGATCCCCGGGACTTTGACCGTATATGGGATGCCGGTATACAGGACTGGCTTGCTTCCGGCGGACAGGAAGTGCTTAACGAAAGGGCTTCTCTGTACCCTCCGTGATCTCCGGCAAGTTCTAACAGCCGCCGGCAGTGCGTATTTTTATAAACATGTCTATTATGGTTTCGTACTTCAATCCGGCGGAACCGGTTATAAAGGCGGAGCTGTCCAGTAAAATATATTCAGAGCCCCACATTTTATTGCACTTTGGCGGTATGTACAGCATGTTGTTCCATACAATCATACTGTGATTGATAATTTCCGGCATTGTTACCCTTTCAGGTAATATCGGCAAATCTCCGCGTTTAGTTAATCGAACTGCGCGTGTAAACAGATGCTTTTCCAGCGCCATAAGAGCGGGCCCTTTCCAATTCTCAGGCGGAGGGCTTGTTCAACCGCCAGGAAATCATCTTTATCGAGGTTTTTTGCCATAAAGGAGCCCCAGCGCGACTGCTCTGTGTTAAACCAGCCGGCAAGGTCTTTTTCGGTGATCAGACGCTCTTCGTTTCTGTCTATTGTTTGGCTCTCTACGGAAAAGCCCTCTTTTTCAAAAGCACGAGAGAGTTCATCAGAGTCCCAAAGACCCGCGCCCTTTGTGTTTTCAAAAAACGCCTCTTCCGCTTTTTCCAGTTTTGAGGCGAGTTTGACGGCGGAGCATTCGTCGGACAGGAGACGGGAAATACGCTCTCCAAGACGGGGAGGAGGGGAGAGCAGTACAAGGTTTCCTCCCTTAGCCAGAAGCGGTTTCGCAGTTTTGGCAAGCACGGCAGGTTCTGTCGTAAGACGGGAACAGCGGATCAGGATATGGTCAAATACGGCGCAGTCAAACCACTCTTCGCATTGCCCTGATGAGGGCAGGATTTCCTCCGTTACGGCAATCATCGGCATTTCCGCCTCATCCAAAACAGAGGCGTAACGCTGTAACGCCTGTTCCGCGGGAGGGCTGTTTACAAGAGCGGCTGTCAGCCCCTCAGGGCATCTGCGCAGGCTCTCCCAAAGCAAAAGCCCGTCGTTTGCCAGCGGTATAAGGACGCGGTCGTGCCGTGCGGGAGACGCGGTGTTAAAAATTAAATCCCGCTCGCTTAAAAGGATCGCGCTCCTCCCGGATTCAAGTCGTTTGTACCAGCCCTCTTTACCCTTGGAGGCGGCAGACCATGATAAAAACTCCCCGCTTGCTTCTGAGTCTCCCAGAACTATCGCCGCCTGCAATTCACGTTTTTGCAAAACCTCCTCGCGGATTTTTCCCTCATAGCCGATTGTCGAAGGGATGTAAAAAGTCCTGCCTCTAAGCGAATTGGGTAAGTACTGCTGAGCCGCCCAGTGGTTACGGTACGCGTGCGGGTAGACATAACCCTCACCGTGACCGAAACCTTCCGCGTCCCTGCTTGCATCGCGCAGGTGATTGGGGACTTCCGCGTCTTCACGTTCCACTTCCTTGAGCGCGTCAAAGTACGCCATTGTGGTGTTTGACTTTGGGGCGGTCGCAAGGTAAAGGCAGGCGTGGGCGAGGGGAAAGTTCCCTTCGGGGAAACCAATGCGTTCAAACGCCTCGGCGCATGAGACAACAACCGAAAGCGCCGTAGTGTCGGCAAGCCCCACATCCTCGCTTGCCAGAATTATCATCCGCCTGAAAATGAACTTTGGATCCTCTCCGGCGCGTACCATTTTCGCCAGCCAGTAAAGAGCCGCGTCTGGATCGCTTCCCCGCACGCTCTTTATAAACGCGCTGATAGTGTCAAAATGGTAGTCGCCGTCCCTATCATATAACAGAGCCCGGCGCTGTATGCTTTCCTCAGCCGCTTCCATTGAGATGCGGATTTCTTCTCCTGCCGACGGAGGCCACGGGCTTACGCTGGTTTCAACAGCCAGTTCAACCGCGTTAAGCAAACTTCGCGCATCCCCTCCCGCCACTTCCACAAGGTGTTCAAGAGCGCCTTCATCAAACTGGACTTTCCACTTTCCGTAACCGCGCTCGGCATCGCAAAGGGTACGGCGGGCGGTTTCAAGAAGATCGCCGTTTCCAAGAGGTTTAAGCTGAAAAATACGGCTGCGGCTTACAAGTGCGCGGTTTACCTCGAAAAAAGGATTTTCAGTTGTCGCGCCGATCAGTATTACCGTTCCGTTTTCAACCCAGGGGAGAAGCGCGTCCTGCTGTGCCTTGTTCCAGCGGTGAACTTCGTCCACAAAGAGGATGGTCCGCTTGCTGTAGAGCCTGAAACGTTCGTCTGCGCGGTCTATGACGCTTCGGATGTCCTTTACGCCGGAAAGGACGGCGTTGAGGTTTTCAAATGAGGCGCGGGTAGTGTTGGCGATGACGGAGGCAAGGCTTGTTTTTCCGGTCCCCGGCGGGCCGTAGAGAATTATTGATGAAAGACGATCCGCCTGTATCGCCCGGCGAAGGAGCCTGCCGGGACCGACAATGTGATCCTGGCCGATGATGTCTTCCAGAGTACGCGGGCGCATCCTGTCGGCAAGAGGACTGCTGCCCGCCGATTCATCTTTTGAGGAAAACAGCTCATCCATTTTTGCGGGGCAAAAGAGGAATCATTCTTCCGCGTTCCACTGAAATTCGCCGTCGCGTTGACGGTACGACCAAACGCCGTTATTCTGGGTGGAAGCGAAAAGAATCCTGTCGGCATCAACACCGGCCGGAACCTGGAAAATATGGTTGACCGGACGTTTGCCTATTGTTGACGTATAACGTTCATTTCCGTCTACAACGGAGGTAGGGGTTCCATTCCCCGGTTCTTTGTATTCACCGGTAATACTTCCGCTTGAGTCCAATACCAGTTCCACGTAACCGTATGTATAGCCCGAAGTTACGGTATACTCTGACATTTCCTGCCTTCCAACAAGAAGCAGTTTGTTGCCCGAAGGATTGTCCTTGTCTTCCCAGAGTGAAAGCGCGCCCGAGGCGGAACGGGCACTCAATGAGATGTTTCCATGCCGGGTGACAGCGGGGGCTGTTACAGTGTAAATATGCCCATTACGGTTGATCGCGATTGTACTGTTGGTTCCCAAATGGATCATACCCACAAAAAATATTCCTTCACTGCCAGAAATCGCAGTTGGAGCTGTGCCGACGGCGCTTGTATGTAATATTCCGTGATCCTTCGTTGAAATGAAGTAATTTGATCCGTCTTTAACAGCCCCGCTAATTTCTCCCTTAACGCTGGATGGCCAACTGCTAATGGTTGTGGATGAGGAACTTTGAACATAAAGAACAATGTAATCGTCGGTAGAGGCTTGTCCAATGGAAGACGCGGCGCTGATGAAAAGCACATCATCCGCCGCGTAAATATGTTGATACAAATTGTTACCGGTTGGATTTCCGGTTACATTTTGCCAACCGTTGGTAGTATCATACTTCTTTATAAAATATTCTACCCCTGAACTGCTGTCCGTATAACACAACGCGTACAGAGCGCCGGTTGTTGCGGCGAGTTGGCTGATCCTTCCTCCCGGCCCCATATCAGTCCAACTGCCGTCTTTATACCTGTAAACGGTTTTGCCGGAAGCCACATACATTGCATTATCATAAACAGCGAAGTTGGTGGGAGTTCCCTTAATTCGCGGGTCAACCGGCTTGACTTCCCGGGAGATAGTGAAAAATATGGGATCACTGCAAGAAGTGACAGTTAAAACAACCGCGAAAATTAACAAACAATAAATTGCGTTTTTTCTCATAAACTTCCCATCTTTAAAAATGATAACGGGCGGAAAGAGTAAGCTCTATTAAATTTCCGTCAACGTTTTTACTGGTATCTTTTGTCCATTCGGGAAACCAGCACCAGTTTGTTGTCAACCCAAACGACCAGTGTTCACTGTACCTGTAGAAAGCGGCCCCTCCGCCCTTCAGGTACATTCCAAAATAAGTCTGGTCCAAATACCTGTGCCAATTAACGCCAAGGGTAAAAGTCAGGGGGAATTCAAACCGCCCTGCGTTAAACTGATAACCCGCTCTTACGCCCAGGGGGATAAAATAGACAGTATTGTTCGCCAGCGTGGAATTAAAAATAAAACTGAACTCCCCCCCAAGAAAAATATTGGAGTTCATATAATAATTGTAAGCCAGTGAGCCTACCCCCCCCACAGGCGGATCAAAATTATGGTCAAGCACTGTACCGTTATTAAAAAAAACTGTTGGAAATACAGTCGCCGCCGAAATAATGAATGTCTGATCTCCTCTGGTGTACAGATCCATCTCATAAATTTCCCAATCGTCTTCAACCGAAGGCTCTTCACTTTCCTGTGCGTAAAGCAGGACAGACANACACACAAATAGCAGTATCAAAGTTATTATCCTGTACAAAAATACTCCTTATCAACCTGAGCCGGCCCTTAAAAACGGCTCATTTATACTTTTTACAACAAACAGCGACGCGTATGGGTTACTGATCAGTATTATCGCGCTCCATTGAAAGATATTCAAGCAGGATAGGGTAGCGGGTCAACAGTTCGCCGTAACGTTCAAGTTCGTCAAAGCGAAGCTGGGACTCAATATGGCTTTCGGCCCTCCTGCCGAAGGCGGTTGTAACATATTCTCGCTGTTTTGCCAAAAATTCCTCATAAATCAAGCGTACCTGCGTGTAAAGGATAAAATCGGGAAACCGCGCCGATTGAATCGCGAATGAAAAATCGCGTATTTCAGGAAAATGCCCCGTAATTTCCTTTTCCATCTCCCTGTCCTGATTCCCGGACAGAATCCTTTCCAGCCGGTAAGTGTCTATCTCCCCGGAAGACAGGAGGCGTATAATTATAACTTCGATGCCTTGAGCTATGCCGTGTAAATATTCGTCCAGAGCCTGCTGGTCGGCAATGTTGTTCTGTGAAACAACCTGCACCAGCTTTTCAGGATCAAGGCTGAACGATATTACCGCGCTCAGATTCCATGAAAAGTCCCCTCCAAGGCCCACAAACGATGAATAAACTTCCCCGGACGGCAGGGAACTGTTAAATTCAATTGGAAATCTTTCGGTCTTGAGATTGAAAACCGGTATTTTCACATTTGTAGGTATCAGTTTGTACCATACCCACCGGAATTCCCCCGAATGAACAGGCTCAGGATCAACGCCGTAAGTTTTTGAGATGATTACGCCGTATGAACCCGGGGGGACGGAAAATTGCGCCCATCCAAAGAAAAAAACTACCCCGCCGATAATCAACAAAAATAAAAGAGTTAAGAAAAACTTTTTCATACTGTACTATAATAATACATATATTGATTCTTTTGCAAGAAGAAGGATGGCAGGAAATGAGGGATGAGGCTTTTCTTTCCCCATTTTTCTGATTATATTAATAGAATATGGGGAATATTTATCTTGAAGTTTCATTTTTTGGATAGAAAGTACAGAAATCCAGCCGTATGGCTTCTCGCGCTCTGTCTGGCAATTTCCGTGGTTACCCTTGTTTTTTACCTTATGGAATCTGATGTTTCAGATGAAATCCTGTTCCGCCAGCTTTCTATTCTCAGATATTCCTCTTTTTTTGTGTGCGTCTTTTCGGTTTATCTTTTTGTAACCGGTATTTTTAATACTATCAGAAGGCCCTCGGCACTGTCGATCATGGGGGTTTTCATGTTTCTTTTCTTCGCCCTGTACGGAGCTTGCATAATTGTCATCGACGCATTTATTATTTCCATTACCGGAGGAAACGGATGAAAAGACTGTACGCCCTAAGGGGAGCCGTTCAGTGCGAAAATACTGTCGGGGACATCTGCGATCAGGTTTCCCTGATGTACGACGAACTTCTCTCCCAAAACAAACTTGACGAGGACGGTATTGTTTCCGTTGTTTTCTCCGTTACGGACGACATTAACGCGATCAACCCGTGCACCTCTTTGAGGAAAAACGGCAGGGCGGGACAGCTTGCCCTTTTTTCATGCCGTGAGCCCGACTGCAAAAATTCGCTTGAAAGAACCGTCAGGGTTCTCATCCACTGCTATCTTGAAGAGGGGACAAAGCCCTGCCACGTCTACAGAAACGGGGCGGAAGTGCTGAGGCCGGACAGAATCTCTACCTCTCCAGCGTGAGCAGTCTCCAGATAGCGGTGGGTTCCTGCCCGATACGCCAGAAGCCTATTGAGCGGACGTTCATCGTTCTGTACATTTCCATGCGGGAGGAAAGCGAGTATACGTCCTCATAGTAAACTTTTACCTTGACCAAAACATCGTAATCAAAGGTCGGGATTCCGTTTTCGCGCCTGATTTCGGTAACTTTCTGATCCCTGATAATGCTTTCCGTAGTTGTGTAAATCAGGGCGCGTGACGGGTTGGAATCTCCCCAGGCGCGCCCGTAGAAGGGAAGGCCCATGATCAGTTTTTCCTGCCCGATTGCGCGTAACGAATAGTCGGCTACCCGCCTGCACCATTGCAGGGAGGCGACCGAACCGGGAGTTGAGCCTGACCAGTGTTCGTCGTACGCCATTACGAGAATACGGTCTACATAGGGTTTTATTTTTTCGTAGTCATAAACATCGTTCGCTATTCTGCTTGTACGGGCGGGCAGGGCAATGGTGAAAAATTTGTTTCCAAGCCCCGAGCGTAACTCGCTGAGGAAGGAAAGGAACGCCTCTCCGTCCCTTGCCGGGACATTTTCAAAATCTATTTGCAGGCCGTCGTAGTCCCTGGCGGCTGTCAGTAAGTCGTCAATAAGCTCCTTGCGTTCATTACTGCCGGGAGCAAGGACAAAGTGCGTAAGAGAGCGGCTGCCGCAGGTTACAGAAAAATGCACCCTTCCCGAGAATGTAATGTTGCGCCGTCTGGGCACTCCCGTAAGTTTGCCGTAACTGTCAACTTCCGCGTTGAAATACACGACATCCGTCAGCGGAAAATTCCGTGAAAGGGAGGATTCCCTGCCCGCTATCACATAGCCCCATATCTCCCTGAACGTAGAAACAGGCAGATCCGCCCCCACCGGCAGAAGCTCAATAGGAGGCTCTTCTTCCTCTATTATTTCTTCCTCAAAGGCCGCTTCAATCTCATCCAGTTGAAGCTCCGCTTCTCTATCCTGTTGCTGAGGATAATCTGCCGGCGCGCTGGAACAATAGGCCGCCAATAAAATTGTCAATGCAATCAAGCCTGTCCCAATACCGGCCTTTGCCGTATAATATTTCATTTTCTTAATTATAATACAAGGGACAGGATATTCCAATCTTTTGGCTGTTTTTTTTAAATTCGGCAGTTTGAAACGCCCTCTTTCACAAACGCCCGTTTTTGGGCTATTATAACGCCTATGGAAACTTTTTTCAAAAAGCCCTGGATTATTGCCGCTGTTATTGCGATTATTACGCTTTTTTTCGCGGCTTTTCTGCCGAGGGTCGAACTGGACAACAACAACCTGCGCTTTGTCCCGGAAGACGACGAGGCCCTGAGCACTTCACGCTGGATAGACGAAACATTCGGAAGCTCTCTTTTTATCCTTGTCGGCTTGCAGAGGGAATACGGGACGGTGTTCGACAGGGGATTCCTCAACCGGATACGCGATTATGTTGAAGAGGTAAAAAACGT
>JGI24698J34947_10001989_pt1 | contig 10912 bp, 16 predicted proteins | sample TergutMp193P3_FD_34947 | JGI IMG/M metagenome (IMG submission 34947) | reverse complement strand
AGCTGGTAGGAGAACAGGATGAGCGTATCAGATCCCGTTGCGGACATGCTGACAAAGATACGGAATGCCGGCATGGCAAAGCATGAAAAAGTTGATATCCCTACTTCCAGGCTGAAACTTGAAATCGTCAAGATATTAAAGACCGAAGGGTATATCAAGAATTTCAAAAAGGCAAACCAGGAAGGCTCAAATGTTATCCGGGTTTTCCTTAAATACGATGACAACACTGTCCCGATTATTCACGGCATTGAAAGGGTGTCAAAACCGGGACGGCGCGTATACATGGGCTATAAAAGTATGCCGAGGGTATACAATGGCTACGGAACCCTGATCGTTTCCACGTCGCAGGGCGTAACAACAGGCAAGAAAGCCGCTGAGAAAAAAGTCGGCGGCGAAATTATCTGTACCGTGTGGTAGAAGGGAAAAGGAATAGATATGTCGAGAATCGGAAAAATACCTGTTAAAGTTCCGGGCGGGGTCAAGGTAACATTCGCCAATGACGAAATGACCGTTGAAGGCCCCAAGGGAAAACTTAAACAAAAGTACCACAACGTGATTACTTTTGAAGACAAGGGCGCGGAAATTACAGTCAGTCGGCAGAGTGAGGAAAAACAGGTAAAGGCTTTTCACGGCCTGTACCGCAACCTCCTGAACAACATGGTAATAGGAGTTTCCTCCGGTTTTAGCAAGTCGCTGATTGTTACCGGTGTCGGCTACCGCGCCGAAGTGCAGGGAAAACTCCTTGCAATGAGCCTTGGGTATTCAAACGATATTTATGTCGCTATACCAGACGGTCTTGCCGTTACAGCAGATCAGGGCGGAAAGATAACTGTAAGCGGAATTGACAAACAGCGGGTAGGGGAGTTTGCCGCCCAGATCCGCAAACTTAGAGGACCCGAACCCTACAAGGGCAAGGGCATCCGTTATGAGAATGAAATTATCAGACGGAAAGTCGGGAAGTCGGGAGTTAAATAGGGTAAATATATGCTGCAGAAAATGCTGGAAAAAGACAGAAAACGTCTTAGAAGAAAAGTTCACATTCGCAAACGGATTTTCGGTACTGCCGAACGCCCGCGGATGACAATTACAAAGAGTAACCGCCGTCTTTCGGTTCAGGTTATTGACGATACGAAGGGGCATACCCTTGTTTCCGCTTCAACTCTGGAAAAGGAACTTAGGGGAATCAAGGCGACTGTCGAGGGAGCGAGTCAGCTTGGCGAAATTATCGGCAAGCGTTCGCTGGAAAAAAATATCAAGTCTGTGGTCTTTGATCGTAACGGATATTTGTATCATGGAATAGTGAAGGCTTTGGCGGATGCAAGCCGGAAAGCCGGGTTAGTGTTCTAGGGGGCGTAATGGATATCGAAGATAAAGTTGAAAAAGAAGACGACAATGATGCGGCAGTCGAAACGGCTGTTGAGAATACCCGCAGTGATCGCAGGGAAGGACGCGGAGAAGGCCGCCGCGGGCGCGGGCGTGATAGAGACCGCGACAGGGACATCGTCGAAAAGGAATTTGTCGAGAAACTTGTCAAGCTCAACCGGACAGCCAAAGTGGTAAAGGGCGGACGGCGTTTTTCATTTTCCGCCCTCACCGTTATCGGTGACAGGAAGGGAAAGGTCGGCTACGGTTTCGGCAAGGCAAACGATGTTTCAGAGGCTATCCGCAAAAGCATCGACAAGGCAAAACGCAACATGATAATGCTGCCTGTAAAAAACGGAACCATTCCCCATGAAGTAACGGGAAACTTTAAAGCATCCCGCGTTCTTTTAAAACCTGCCTGTTCGGGAACCGGAATTATCGCCGGAGGCCCCGTGCGGGCTATTATGGAAGCCGGCGGGGTTACAGACGTGCTGTCAAAGTCCATCGGGGCTTCCAGCCAGTACAATGTGGTCAAGGCGACATTCGATTGCATAAGCAAGATGATGGACGCGAGGACCGTATCCAGAAACAGGGGCAAATCCCTGAATGAGTTGTGGGGCTGATTATGAAACAAGGTTTCATTTTCGATTTTACGGCGCGGCTATGCAGCCGCGCAAGGTAGAGGTTAGTATGGCAAAGATAAAAATACGCCTTGTACGGAGCACAATCGGCGCTCTTCCCAAACAGCGGGCTACAGTCCGTTCACTTGGGCTTCGAAAAATCGGTTCAAGCGCCGTGCAGGAAGATACTCCGGCAATTAAGGGAATGGTAAGGGCGGTTTCCCATTTGGTAGCGGTAGAGGATGTTAAATAAGAGGTTGAATAATGGCGCACGATTTTAATTTGCACGCCCCCGAGGGCGCGAACAAACGAAAACGAATAATTGGCCGGGGTCAGGGTTCAGGAAGAGGAACCACCGCCGGCAAGGGTAACAAGGGGCAGAAAGCGCGTTCCGGCGGCAAGACTTATGTCGGGTTTGAAGGAGGGCAGATGCCCCTGTACCGCCGTCTTGCCCAGCGCGGTTTTTCCAATTTTCCCTTTAAAAAAGAATGGCAGATTGTCAACCTTGGCGAAATTGAAAAACGTTACGAAGCAGGCGAAACAGTTGACCTTGCATCCCTGCACAATAAGGGGCTTGTAAAGGGCGCTGAGCCTGTAAAAATTCTTTCCGACGGAGATTTTTCAAAAAAACTGAGTTTTAAGGTTGCCGCTGTTTCGGCTTCGGCAAAAGAAAAAATTGAAAAGGCGGGAGGCGATATTGCTCTTAATCCCCCCCGCGACAAAGCGCGGCCAAAAAACAAAAGCAAAAAAGCCGCGGCGGGCGGGAAACAATAAATGGCGAACCCCATAATCGGTATTTTCAGAGTAAAGGAACTGCGGGAGCGCATCATCTTCACCTTCGGGATGTTGGTGGTGTTCAGAATCGGCGCTGTGTTCCCCATACCGGGAATCAATGTGCGCGAACTGTCCCGCTATTTTCTGGATCAGGTAAATACGGGCAACCCGATAGTTGACTATCTGGACTTCTTCGCGGGCGGCGCGTTTTCAAATTTCTCGGTATTCATGCTCGGGATAATGCCCTACATCTCAATGTCGATTATCATGCAGTTGTTGCTCATCGTATTCCCTTCCTTAAAAAAAATATCCCAGGAAGACGGAGGCCGCAAAAGAATACAGAAGTGGCAGCGTTACGGAACCGTACTCGTCTGCCTTATCCAGTCCTACGCCGTCACCCAGTACGCGCAGGTAATTTCGCGCAGCGTGGATAACCTCCTTAACATCGGGATTGTACCGTTCACCCTGATTGCGATGCTCACCGTTACTACCGGAACCATGTTCCTTATGTGGATAGGCGAGCAGATCACCAAACGTGGTGTCGGCAACGGCATATCCCTTTTGATCTATGCCGGTATTGTCGCCCGTCTTCCTCAGGCGATTTGGGAGCTTGTAGATATGATGAGGAGGGGGGACATCAACCCCGTCTTTGTAATCATCGTCCTGTTGATGTTTGTGGGAGTGATTGCCCTCGTTGTCTTTGAACAGCAAGGCCAGCGCAAAATCCCCGTAAATTACGCGAAACGGGTCGTGGGAAGGAAAATGTTCGGAGCGCAGAACACGTACATTCCGTTCAAGATCAACCCGTCGGGAGTAATACCGGTCATCTTTGCCTCGTCTATTCTTACGTTCCCCCTGCAAATCGCGCAGACTGTCGGCGGTAATATACCCTGGCTTGCGACTATGGCGAATGTGCTAAGCCCAAGAGGGGCCCTGTACAATATTTTATATGTACTGCTTATAATTTTCTTTGCCTATTTCTATACGCAGGTGACTCTTAACCCCATAGAAATAGCGAAACAGATCAGGGAGAACGGCGGTTCCATTCCCGGAATAAGGACTGAGCGTATCGAAGAATACCTCACCAAAATTCTGAACCGTATCGTGCTTCCCGGATCGATGTATCTGGCCCTGATAGCGGTCATTCCGACCTTTATTCAATGGGCCTTCAGGTTTCCCACATCAATTTCCTATCTGATGGGCGGCACTTCGCTCCTCATTCTGGTAGGCGTTGACCTGGACACGATGAGCCAGATTGAGGGATTGTTGAAAATGCACCACCACGAAGGTCTGGTCAGGCGCGGACGGCTGCGCGGACGGAACTTGTAAAGTTGTGAGCTTGATAAAGTTAAGGAACTTGATAAAGTTCCAGATTTAGGAGATTATTAGAATGAAAGTCAGAACCAGCGTGAAGCCCATCTGCGACAAGTGCAAGGTTATCAAGCGGAATGGGATTATTCGCATAATTTGCCAGAATCCCAAGCATAAACAAAAGCAGGGTTAAGGAGTATTTATGAAACTTCGTTTCATATTCGATTATAATGTGCGGCCAGCCGGCCGCACGAAGTAGAGGTTATATGGCGCGTCTTGTGGGGGTTGACCTCCCGAACAAACATTTGAATATCGCATTGACCTACATTTTCGGCATCGGCAGGTCAAGCGCGGATGAGATTTGCGAAAAGGCAAAACTCGATCCTATGCGGATGATAAATGATCTGTCGCAGGAAGAACTCAATGAACTGCGCAATATCATCGAAAGCGATTACAAGGTAGAAGGCCGCCTGCGTACAGAAGTCGCGCTCAACATCAAGCGGTTGATGGACATCGGCTGTTACCGGGGGCTTCGTCATCGTAAGGGACTGCCGTTACGGGGCCAGCGTACAAGGACAAACGCCCGTACCCGCAAGGGCAAAAAGAAAACCGTCGCCGGTAAGAAGAAATAAAACGGCTTGATTTAATCCATAGGAGGAGTGTTACCGCGTTGCGGTAACTTCGATTTACGACACCGCTAACGCGGCTTAGAGAGAGGTTATGTTACCACGTTGTGGTAACTTCGGTTTACATCGCCGCTTACGCGGCTTAGAAAGAGGTTATAAGTGGCTGCTGCTGCAAAGAAGAAGAAAGAGAAAAAGTCAGTTTATGAGGGAAATGTCTACATTCAGGCATCCTTCAACAATACTATTGTTACGATTACCGATCTTATGGGGAACACTGTTTCCTGGGCAAGTTCCGGTATGATGCAGTTCAGGGGGGCGAAAAAATCGACTCCCTTTGCCGCCCAGTCCGTAACTGAAACCGCCGCCCAAAAAGCAATGCAGGCGGGTTTACGCGAAGTGCATGTGTATATCAAGGGGCCCGGCATTGGCAGGGAATCGGCTATCAGACAGCTTGGAACAATGGGAATCAAGGTTAAATCGATCAGCGACGTTACCCCCATTCCGCATAACGGCTGCAGGCCGAGGAAAACGCGACGTATATAACGGAGGAAGAGAAATATGGCAAGATACACCGGCCCTGTTTGCAGAATGTGCCGTGTAGAACAGAAAAAATTAATGTTGAAGGGGAACCGCTGTAAAAGCGATAAATGCCCGATTAACAAGAAACGCGCCGCTCCGGGAAAGGACCCAAAGGCCCGTGCCGGGAAACGTTCCGATTACGGGGTTCAGCTTAGGGAAAAGCAAAAATTGAGAAGAATCTACGGTATGCTGGAAAAGCAGTTCAGTCTTTTCTTCAAGCGGGCGTTGCGTATGCCCGGCATAACAGGCGAAAATCTTTTTATACTGCTGGAAAGGCGGCTTGATAACGTTGTCTACCGTCTGCGTTTCGCGGCCTCGCGGAGTCAGGCGCGCCAGTTGGTTCTTCACGGGCATGTGCTTGTAAACGGCAAAAAAATAACGATCCCTTCTTATCTTGTCAATCCCGAAAACGAGATTGGTATTGCCGAAGGCAGCCGGAATATGACTATAATAAAGGATTCGCTTAAGGAGTATGGCAAGTCGGGAGTTATGCCCTGGCTCAGCCTTGATCCCGACTCGATGAAGGGGAAGTTCCTTGCCTCTCCGCGCCGTAGCGATATTACGGATCTCGGCGATATAAAGGAACAGATGATTATCGAATTATATTCCAAGTAAGGAGTGATCATGGCCCGAAAGAACCTTATGAAAGGATTCAAGCGCCCTAAAAGTTTTTCTTATGAACCGGGGGAACTCAGTTCCAATTACGGCAAGTTTGTAGCCGCTCCGTTTGAACCGGGATTCGGTACGACGGTCGGCAATACTTTGCGCAGGGTGCTCCTTTCTTCAATTCAGGGGTACGCCATTACCGCGGTTAAAATTGTTTCCTATGATTCAGCGGGAGTCGCGCATACTGTCTCCAGCGAATTTGAAACAATTCCGAATATTATTGAGGATACCCTGGAAGTTATAAATAACCTCAAACAGATTCGCCTGAAATTGCCCGATGAGATGGAGCAGGAAACCCTGTTCTATGAATGGTCGGGCAAACACGAGATAAAAAGCGATGATTTTGCCCGACCCGGGCAGGTAGATGTGCTTTCAACAGGCCAGCATATTATGACCCTCATGGATAACGCGAAGATTGAATTTGAAGTTCAAATTGATCTTGGACGCGGTTATGTGCCGTCCGAGGTTAATGAGCGCTATGTTGAGGTTATCGGGACAATTCCGATGGACGCGATTTTTTCGCCGGTAAAAAAGGTGAAGTTCGCCATTGAGTCCACGCGGGTTGGACAGCGCAGTGATTATGATAAACTTGTGCTGGAGATATGGACAGACGGCACAATAAAGCCCGATGACGCGCTGGCCGAAGCCGCAAAAATCGCGAAAGATTATTTTTCGGTTTTTATCAATTTTGACGAGAACAATCTCGGAATTGAAGACGATCTTGACGAAGATAATGAACGCATTCGTTCTATTCTTCTTACGCCGGTAGAAGAACTGGAACTTTCGGTTCGTTCTTCAAATTGCCTGAAGAACGCGAATATCAAAACAATAGGAGAGCTTACGCGGAAGACCGAGGACGACATAGCAAGGACACGCAATTTCGGAAAAAAGTCCCTTCAGGAGATCAAGGAAAAACTTAAAGAGTGGAACTTGAGCCTTGGGATAACCGATTTGAATGTTCTGAAAAACGCCGTCCGCATGGATTCAAGGCCAAAGGAAGTTGAAGATGAAACATAGAAGAGGATTTAATCCCCTGCAAAGGATGGCGTCGCACAGGAAGGCGCTGCACAGAAGCATGGTTACGTCCCTGTTCAGGCAGGAACGGATCAGGACAACCAAGGCAAAGGCTTTGGAAATTCGCAGGACAGCGGAGAAGATGATCACCCGCGCCAAGGAAGATACGGTTCATAACAGGCGGATAGTTTCGGGCCGTTTGTTTGACGAGGCTATTGTGGCGAAACTTTTTACAGACATTGCCCCGCGCATGAAAGATAGAAACGGCGGTTATACCCGCATACTTAAACTGGGCGAACGCAAGGGAGATGCCGCGGAAGTGGTTATTCTTGAGCTGGTAGACTACAAACTTGATACCGGCGAAGGCAAGAAGAAGTCCAAAAAGAAAGAAGAAAAAGCCAAAGGCGAGAGCAAGGGGAAATAGATGGCAAAATCACACAGAGGCAAGGGGATTCGCGGGCTGTTCGCCCACGGACGCGGTGAGTGTCCGGTCTGCAAGAGAAGAAATGTAAAAACCTTATACGAACAGGACGCAGGAGAGAAGAAGCTCAAAATCTGCAAAACCTGCAAGGCGGCTGTCAAACACGGAAAGAAGAGCCTGCCCGTAACGGAGAAAGCCGCCGCGGCGACTTAAAACTATCCCACAACCCTGTTGTAAAGGGCGATGTTCTCCTTAATAAGCGCCGGTATTTGTAAATGGTAGGGACAGCGTGATACGCACTGACCGCATTGCAGGCAGGTTTTTGCCCTTTCAATTGAATGACCCAGCATCTGTTTAAAACGTTCAAGGGTAAAACGTTTGCGGCAGCTTTCGGATGACAGTACCCAGCTTATGTCGATATTCTGCGGGCAGGGCTGGCAGTAGTCACAGCGGTGGCACCATGTGGCCCCAAATTCAGCTTTCAGTTTTTCAACCGCTTCTTTATCCTGTGCCGTAAAAGAGGGCCTGCTCTCAACCAACTGCGCTATTTCGCGGATTTCTTCTATTTTTTCGATGCCGGGATCAGCTATTATATTGTCGAATTGCAGAAGGTAGCGGAACGCCAGACCCGCGTTGTCCAGCCTGCCCCCTCCCATCGGTTTCATGGCGATAAAGCCGATGTCCAGTTCTTTGGCAAGCGGAATTGCCTCTTTCGCGGCTGAGTCGTCTATAAAGTTGAAGGGAAACTGAACCGCGTCGAATTTCCCGCTTTTCATTATTTCTACGCAAAGTTCAATGCTGTGGCTGGAAAAGCCGGGGAAGCGCACCTTTCCGGCTTTTACCGCTTCCTGCAAGCCCTCATAAGAGCCGTCCGGGGCAAAACACGCATCCCTTTTTTCAATAGAGCCGATGTTGTGAAGCTGCATAATGTCGATGTAATCGGTTCCGAGGCGCTTCAGGCTAAGTTCAAGGTGTTCGTTGAATGTTTTTTTGTCGTTTGCCGGGGATTTTGTCGCTATGACGAGGTCTTCCCGTTTCATCCCCCTGATTGCCTGTCCTATTTTTTCTTCGCTGTCCGCATACCCGTGTGCAGTGTCAATAAAATTTATTCCCAGGTTCACCGTTTCTTTTACCAGTTTTACGGCTTCATCTTTTTGAACGCGCATTATGGGGATACCGCCAAAAGCAACCTTGCTTACCATTAACCCCGTTTTTCCAAACCTTGTCTTTTCCATTTCAGCCTCCAAATTTTGTTGTTCGGAAACTTCACCGAACAAGTCAATTATATCACACTAAAACGGATATTGCCTGATAAATCTTGTTCCCAGATTTGAAATTATGGAGTATATAAAACGGTAATCCATTTCGCTGTCCATTCGGCGTAATAAATGTTTTTGCAGAAGTTCTTCGCTGTATAAATAAATTGGATAGACCCTTGTGTTTGTGTAAAACTGCTCAAAATGGCATATCACGGGTATCATCCCTGAGTCGGAGATGGAAAGCTCTTCCCCTTCCTTTGTAAATGTTACAACCATTACCCCGCCCAACACTCTTTCTTTTTCCCTTTGATTGGAAACAAAATTTCCCAGTGAGTAAAAACACAGGGTTTCCTTTCCGTCGGGGCGCGGAAGTTTTTCAACGCGCTGTAAAACATGGGGATGGTGCCCGATGACAAGATCGACATTGTGCAGAGCCAGAAATTTTGCAAGATCAATTTGATCCGGCCCCGGTTCCAACAGCCTGTATTCGTCGCCCCAATGCATGGAGACGAGCAAAAAATCACATAACGGACGCAGAGCGTCAATTTCTTCAGCCATTTTACTTCGGTTGATGAGAGAGACAAGGTTGGGGTTGTTCGCGGGCAGGGAATTCCCGTTAAGGCCGTAAGTATAGGACAAAAAGCCGAGGCTGATATTGTTTTTTGTGATTATACGCTGATGTTCCCCGGCCTTCCTCGCCCCTATAACTGTTATCCCCTGTATTGCCTCCCAAAGATCGAGCGTCGCGTGAAGACCCGCCCTTCCCATATCCATAGCGTGGTTGTTCGCGTAGTTCACTATGTCAAACCCGGTATCCGCCAGTGTTTTCGCCAGAGACTGCGGCGTATTGAAAGCGGGGTATCCTGAGTAGCCGTACTCTTCGCCTGCCATAACGGTTTCCTGATTGATAAAGGCAATGTCTGCATTTTCCACGAGGCTTTTTATATGCGAATAGACAGGCGTAAAATCATATATGCCGTTCTGCCTGTAGGAGTTTATTATTGTCTCATGGTATAAATTATCGCCTGTGGCAAGGAGCGTTAGCGTATAACGCGGGATTTTTTCCGTTTCGGCGGGAACGGCGGTTTCATCAATATCGGGCATTAAATACACCGTTTCGTTTACAGTCGTTAACGGCTTTGAATATTTACACGAAAAGATGATTAGAGTGAACAGTAAAAAAATACCCGCTCTTTTATTCATGGATTCCTCCGATTACCCGTTCCTTTCCTGAAAGGTCCCTGTATAATTTTATATTACTGAATCCCCATTTTTCAAGCAAAAACGCTATTTTCTCCATCTGCCGGGGATCGGCTTCCAGCAATAACGCTCCGCCCCGCTTTAATCTTTCCGCAGAGCCCTCTATTACGCGCCTGATTATTGCCATCCCCTCCTCTCCGCCGTCCAGAGCAAGGCTCGGCTCGTTCCGCACTTCCGCCGGCAGTCCCCGCATTTCGTCGGCGGGAATGTAGGGGGGGTTGCAGACGATTAGGGAGAATGAGGGAGTGGGGTTCGGAGAATGGGGAGTGGGGAGTAGGGAGTGGGGAGTGGGGAGTGGGGAATTGGGAGTAGGGAGTGGGGAGGGGGGAATTGGCAGGGCGTTGTAGAGGTCGCCTTGGAAAAATTGAATGGAATTTGCTGGAAGGAGGATGGCGGCGTTTTTTTTCGCTGTTTCGAGCGCTTCATCTGATATGTCCGTTGCCCAGACTTCAAGGGCAGGCATTTCGTTTTTCAGGGAAATAGCCACCGCTCCCGAACCTGTGCAGAGATCAAGCACGCGATAACCGTTGTTCCCCACTCCCCACTCCCCACTCCCTACTCCCCGATTCCCACTCCCCACTATTACTTCAAGCGCGGCTTCCACGAGGGTTTCCGTGTCGGGGCGGGGGACGAGTACGGACGGGTTTACAAGGAACTCAAGTGCCCTGAATTCTTTTTTTCCAAGGATGTAGGCGGTACATTCGCCTTTTTTTCTCCTGTCTGTAAGAGCGCGTAACACGGCGGAGGATTCCTCTGAGAGCGGATCGTTTCCCATCGCGGTAAGCGCCGTCCGGTTTGTGTTCAGGATGTGCGCGAGTAAGAGCGATGCGTCCAGAGACGGGGTGTCAATACCGGCGGCTTTTAATTCGGCGCTGTTTTGGGCTAACGCTTCGCGTATTGTCACGGGGATTGAGGATACCGCGTTTTTAAGACGCGGTGGCTTCTACGGAAGCTAAAGTTTCCGAACTGCTTGTGCGCAGTAGTTCCTCTTTAGCGGAAAGTTTTAAGGCATTGAATACT
>JGI24698J34947_10001988_pt1 | contig 10915 bp, 26 predicted proteins | sample TergutMp193P3_FD_34947 | JGI IMG/M metagenome (IMG submission 34947) | reverse complement strand
CAGATAATCTAACAGCCGATGTTTGTATTTCCCGAAATTCCCCCCCCCCCCCCTTGTACTATCGAAAATGTAAATATAAAAGAATAATACCCAGCGCGATATTCTCAATAACACATACAATCCCTAAAATGTCCCTGTTACGCGCAAGCCGTAAAACTTCCTTTTTCAATGCCATGTGTGATGAAGCGTCAAGGTTTCTAAAGTACCACCGCCGCCATTTTTTAGATTGTTTGTTACTCATGCGCCGCCGCCTCTGCCGGAATTTTATAATCACACGTTAAAAAATCGGCGCGACCGGGAATACAGAAAAAAGAATTGCAGTCAAAAGCACATTCAAAAAGATGCCCGATTTTGCAGTAACATTTTTTTGTTTCGTTTTTCAAACAATTATAGTTATTATCTTTTAAGTAATCGTCAACAATGGCGACCCATGTTTTTGTAAACACTGCGAAATTGTTTTTTCTTAACAGGCTAAAGTTTTTATGTCCGCAATACGAACACTTTATTCTTGCGCTGACAGCCGTATGAGCCGTATCTAAAATAGAACCGCAATCATTACATTTATATTTCATGCCTTCCCCCTTAATCGTACCAGCTATATTGATATTTATAAAAAATGTCGCGTATACCGCAGGGATATTTTTCATAAAGTACAAGTAGGTCACGGATAAAATCTTTATTTAGTGACTCCCCTTTCAATCCTTCAATCGAAATTCTGTAATCGTCCCTTTCCGGCGAAGTAATATATCCATGTAAAGTAACAGGTTCGCATGGGTGCGCTTTTAGTAATTCCCAAAATTCCCTGATAGACGGTGCTTCAGGGTTTTGTCTTTCGTCCAAATCTACAAATTCATTTTCAATCAGGCTATTGAGTGCTTTTAGTGTTAGTCCATGAAATTGCTCGGTTCCGCCTAGTTTGTAATTCGCTTTAATCCCCATTATGCTTTGACGGAGCGCGTCGTCTTTATTCAATTCTTTCATAATTCGACCCCCTTATGCCCAGCCGCGAAGGCACAAAAACAGCCGTCTTTATGGACTATTTCGTCGATCCGCCCTTCGGTGTCCTTATAAAAGACCCGGCGGTTTTTCAAATCGTATTCGTCGCATAACTTTTTCAAAACGAATGGAGCGTCGTTTGTAACCGTCCTTGAGCCGTGATTTCCCCCGGTGTCCTCTATAAAAATAAATTCTTCGGTTTCTTTTATAACCGCATAATCCGCATGATTAAAAAAATCAAACTCTGGCATAGTCGCCTCCCTTGCCCGGCATACCGGACCTATTCCCAATTTAACGCTGGTAAATTCCGTTAATGTTTTTCCGCAAATACAGCAGGAACTACTTGGCATGACTTACCCCCCCCCTGCTGGCGGGTTTTAATAAATCATCCAAATATTCATAATCGCCCTTTTCGGCAGTGAAAATAATCGGCGCGTCAATTTTATTTTCCCCCGAAAAAAGCCATGTAACAAAAGCACCATAACATATTAAATCGAGCGTTTTATTTCCAAAAAGTGATGCAATTTCATGACTTTTTGAACAAAATTCGCCCATGCGCCCTATGGGACATTTAGGGCAATCAAAGGGAATTTTCCCTTCAAAAAATTTCCAACTCTCCTCCCCGTGAAATCGGCACATTTTCTGAATTGCCCTGTATTTTTCCGCCGTTATGTGAAGCGTTATCGGAACCATCCGGGCGTTTTTCCTCATTTGGCTTTCCCAAATTGCCATTTCCCTTTCCGTCTGTGTGTCCATATTCTACAACTTCCCCGCCGATAATTTTTTTTACGTTATGAACCGCCAGCGTTATCGGCTCTCCGGTGTCCATAAACATCTTTAATTCTTTCGGGCTGTAACTGACAAATTTTCCGTCTGGACCTTTACTTTCGCAAATAAGCCACCCCGACGGTTTGTGGTATGCAACGCGCTCTTTTAACAATTCGGCGTCAATATAGATATAATCGGGGTGTAACGGCTTTGACATTTAATCCCCGAAGCGTTTTTGTATGAGCGCGATAATATCTAAAGCCGCATCCCTAGTGGCGACATCCTTCGCCGCCGCGTTATCCCAATCGTCGCCGATTATCTCTTCGATATTGGTTAAATAAGAATAGATTTCGTCGAATACGTCGTTTAAATCGACCTGTTTGTGCTTTACAGGGACGCGCTTCCATGCTTCGGGATTTTCCGCCCTTATGTCGCTCCCCCTATTTCCCGGCGTTTTAACGTTTTCTTTTTTCGTTTCGGGCTTGCTTTCCGGCGGCGTTCTTTCCGCTTCGACAGGCGGCTCTTCCGGCGCGTCCGTGCGCGGTATATCGGGCTTCGCGTCTGGCGGCAATTTCGGCGGTCGATATTCCTTCATAATTTTTTTAGCGGCGGCGACGGTTCCGCCTTCGATTTCGATATAACCGATTAACATCGGAATATCTTTTTCCGCCGCCGTTTGTATCACGTTAAAAACGGACGTTTCCATTTCGTCGGTTTTATAGCCGTTTTTTTCGGCGATTTGCCGGACCTTATAGGCGGCGATTTGTTTTGAAACATAATCCTCTTTTTTCGACAATTCGGCGGCTATATCGCGCTGGGTAACGCCGGGAACTTCGGACATTTGGAATATCGCTTTTTCCCGGTCGCGGGGGGATAAATCCGACCTTTGCAGATTTTCTACTAACTGAATTGTAAGTTTATCCCCCGTGATAATCTTAGCCTCAATCATTGAAAAGTCGTCGCCGTGATCGCATAACCATTGATGAGCCGCCAGCCGCCTATGCCCGGCGATTAACTCATAGCGCGGATCGCCGTCAACAGGCTCTGCCATTTTAACAAGTATAGGCTCAAGCAGGGTGTTTTTTTTAATAGAAGCCGCCAGCTCTTCTATGTCCGTATAATCCGCCCGGACGTTTCCGGTTATGATTATTTGATAAATACTGATTTTCCGGGTCGTTCCGGCATCCGATAATTTAGGCATTTTTCCCTCCCTTTATAATCCTTAAAATTCTTTTGTCTTTTTCATGAGCGCGGACTCCTATCATGCTGTTAGTCAATCCCGCTATAAAATCCATACCGTCATTTTCTGCGTATGAATATTTACTGATTAAAACGCCGCCATGAAATGTTTTAACAACCCATTTGTTATATTTGGTGTTATATGTCATTTCAATTCCGTTACGCATCGCCAGCCTCCTTTGTGATTGTGTCTACAAATCCCTCAAGGCGTTTTTTAACGCCGCCCTGTAACGGATAATTAACGTCGGACGTTAATTTTTTTAATGACTTAATGTAAGGGATAGGCTCCGCCATAAGGAACTCGCCGAATTCTTTTTTGTACTCTTCATAAATGCCGGGCAGGTTACTTTCAGAATTAAAGGCATTGACGCAGATAAAAGTTTCGATTTCGACGCCGTATTGACGAAGGGTGTTAAAATAAAGTTTCGACGCTTCAAAGTCTATCCGTGAACACGCGCCCGGAATGATTAAAACGTCCGAAGCGAAAACGGCGTTTCGCGTATGCGCCCCCCAGTATCCCGGCGGGTCGATTAGCACATAATCATATTTTGACGCAAGCCCCCCCCGGTTCAGGTTCACTTTTAATTGGCGATCCATCATGTTGTTAATCAGCATATTGTTAAGATTGCCGGGAATAATGTCGATACCTTTCATTGCCGGATATATCCCTTTGAAGTTTTCGCCCGTCCCGGATAAAAATTCCATTGAAGTATAATCCTTCAAAACCTGCCCGAAGCATTGTGAAATCGCGCAATTTGAGTCCAAATCGACGATCAAAATCTTTTTTCCCCTCGCGGCTAAAATAGTCGCAAGCAACACGGCGAGCGTCGTTTTCCCGGTCCCGCCTTTCCAACTTGAAATTGTGATTATCATAAAATCTCCTAATTAAAACGGAATATCGTCAGGCGGATTTTCCGACCCGACATATTGATCCCCATCAGGGGGCGGCTCATGTCCGCTATTTTCGCCGCCGTTTTTCGGCTGTGCCATAAGTGAAATTGAATGAATAATAACGTTGACGCGATTATGCTGTTTTCCGCTATTGTCCGCCCATTGGTCATGGTTCAATTCTCCGATAACACCTATTTGACGACCTTTCGTCAGGTGTTTGTGCATAGTTTCGCCGTATTTGCCCCAAACTATACAATCAAAAAAATTCGCCTTGCTTTTCCATTCGCCCCTTGCTTTTCCATTCGCCCCTTGCTTAAAAGATTTATTTATACAGATTGAAAATTTAAGTTTTGCCGTGCCGGAACCTAAAAAAGACAATTCCGCGTCTCTTGTTACGCGCCCGACGCCAGTCCAGTTATTTACCATTTGAAGCCCCCTTTTAGTTTTCTCAATTCGATAATTGCGCTATTCGCCGTTTCCACCGGACGCTCAGCCCCGCGCCTGACCGCCGCCGAATAAATTTCCGTCCACATTTCCATCTCTTTTTCGGTTAAAGGATTTGTAATTATTTCCGCCTCCGCTTCCGCCCTGCGTTCTCTCCTTTCCTTCATTTCGGATAAGCCGCCGCTGACGCAAGCCCAAGTACAAAAAATAATAACAAGTCCGAAAACAATGCCTATTAATAAATGAATAGTTTTTTCTTTCATGTTATTTTGCCTCCTTAAAAAGCCAGTTATTGAAAATCATTAACGGACATTTTTGTGCGCCATTTTGACAATATTTTTTTATAGGGCATTCGCCTTTTTCGCATAGTTTGTCAATAAAGTCATAAATTCCGTTTTTAAGAAAACTGTCTTTTAACTTGTCAAAGTTTGTTTGTTTTATTACCGCTCCGCATTTTTCACAACACTTCATTTCATAACCTCCTTATTTGTCTTTTGTTACTACATCTAAAATATTTTTCATAATTACAAAATAATCGTTTAATTCTTCATCTGAATAACCCAGCCTTCTATATTTTTCTTCAATCCTTTGCAATTCTTTCATAGCTGAATAAAAACGTAATTCTTTTAATACAGTTTCAGTAATAATCATGTTACGCGATACTCCTTTGTTTATAATTTGCCGGGATTTCTACTTTCCATTCGTCGCCGTATGCTTTCAAATCGCCGTCGGTTATGCCGAGCCAGCGGATCACGTCGCCGCGCCGCCAGCATTTGCGCCCTGCGATTAATTTGTAATTAAGTCCGCAACATGGCTGTAAAAATATCCGGGTTTGATATGTCGATAACGCGCCGCCGCCTTTCAATTTGACCGCCGTTTCAAGGTTTACCCATTCCGGGATATTTTCGGCGGCTGGCGCGGAAGTCCGGGCGGAAAGTTTTTGAATTTCCGCTGTCAAGGTGGCTATTTCAAGTTTAACCCCTTGAATAATCATTGCTTCTTCGCTGTTCATAATTGATAATTTTCCTTTATAGTTTTGACCCTATCCGTAACCCATGCCTCAAGGACAACAAAAGTTTTCCGTACTTGAGCCGGTCCGCCGTCGTGCTTTTTAATCGCTTTCCAAATTGCAACCGAGCTGATACCGGAATAATAAGTGGCGTTAAATAAACTTGCGTATTTAATGCCCCCTACAAATACCGGGTGCGCGGTTTTGTTTGGCGTATAATCCTCTGGAGCCGAAAGCGCGGCGATTAATTTTTCAATAGGGTTATTCAAGGGAGTCTCCGCAGTAAGGACAGCGACCATTCGCGTCCGTATGCGTAACGCAAGAATGACATTCCGCACATTCTTTTAACCCGCCGAGGGCAGTACCCGGCGCGACCATTCTGTGAAACCATTTTTTGTATTTCAAACATTCTTCGGATTGCGGAATTTCCCCCCGGCGCGTATCCCTCAAGGGGATATAATACCCATTGATTAAATAGCGAAGGACGCCGGGAAACTCGTTATAAATGGAAGTTATAATTTCCGAAAAGGTTTTTGTTTCACGGTTTCCCCTTTCGTGTTTTTGTGAAAACGGAATAACGATTAACCGGGCTTCTATTCCCTCGTCGCCTTCGCCGAAGTCGATAACTTTATTTGTACAGATTATTATTTGCGCCGTCGGGACGTATGTTTTAGGTACTTGATATAACGTCCTTGTCGTTATTGTGTCGCCCCCTGTTAGCAATTTAACCAACGGCTTAAAAATCGGTATGTCATGCGAAACTTCGGTGATGACGCCCGCGCCCTTGCCTTCTATATCAAAAAAACATAGTTGAGATAAACTGCGCCGAAAAATATACTCGCCGGGTATATTTTCAATGAAGCCCGGCAGGACTTCGCGCATGACTTCTATGGTCGCCGTTTTACCGCTGGCAAATCCCCCATGAAAAACACCGCAATATCTAAAGTCCGTTTCCCTTGCCGGTATTAAGGACAAGTAATAAAGCATTGTTTCCAAAGTTTCAGGATTTGGAAAATTGCCCTGCATAAATTTAATAAAGTTTTTCGGATTTTCCGCCTCGCTGACTTGTTTTATTGTGTAAGGCAAGCGCGGCGCGATTGCGTCGTTCATTTCGTTTTCCTTATAGATTATTTCCGCGCCGGAAAAATCCATAATTCCGTCCATTAACTGGATTTGGTACTTAGGCATAAAACACCCTCCTTGTTTTTTTCAAGAGAAGCCGAAATGTCATAGTTATCTGAATAAAGGTTAGAAAAATCACAGGCGTTATATGCCTTTTTATCTTCATTGACCCAAAACCAAAACGACAATTCGCCCTTGTAATATCCCCAAAAAAACTCCCAGCTTTTTTTGTTTTTTAGTATCTTTCCATTTAACATGGCGATAATCGCCTCTTTAGGCGTGTAATTTTTTGGTTCATGTTGTTTTGCCGGGTCGTTTTCGGGGTTACTCTCTTCGGAATAGAAGCCGGAAAAATCCGTTATAGATAATAGAGACTCGCCTTCGCGTTTTCTCATAAGAAAGCCATAACCGCGCTCATACCAGCCGGAATATCCATGTTTATTTTTTAAGACTTTTCCACAATACATGGTTTCTCTTGCTTCAGTCGGCGTGTAAAATTTTATTGATATGCCTTTTCTTACCGGGCAATTTTCGCAGTCAAGAAAACCACACATTGAACACGGATGCTCCGGCGCGGTTTCTTTTTCCTTTTCGACCATAGTAATAACAACATTGTTTTTGTTTTTTTGAACATCAACCGAAGCGACAACAACGTTGTCAGTATTGACGACCGCCGTTTCAAGCCCTAACAAAATCCGTTTTTCCGCCTTGTCGATTTGCATGGCGATTTCAGGTAACGCCTCCCGCCAGAACGGACTTAAATCAATAGTGATAAATTCTTTCATGTTTTCGCCTCCATGACCGGACCGGCTCCCGGCAATACAAAAGGCGTGTCCTGTATCACATTTTGTTTTTTCACCGTCGCCATGCCTAACTCCATTAAATATGCGGTCTGGTCTGCGATAGAGCGTTTTTCTTTTTTCGCCATTCTCACGACCCTTCCCCGCAATCTCGCATCGACCTTTATGGTCAAAAACATTTCTTTCGCCATTCTTACCCTCCAAATTTAAATAACTACACTAACTACAATAACCACAATAACTCACAAATAAATAATTGTCAAGTTTTTTTAAGAAAAAGTAAGAAAAAGTTAAAAAATGTGCGATAATATAAATAAGGCGGAGTATATATGAAGAAACTTAAAGATGGAAAAACCTTAAATATTACAATCCGGGTAACTGAAGAATTGCGTAAAAAAGCGGAAAAACTATGGGAAAAAGACTATTTCGCTATGCCTTTTAATGCTTTTTTAGGGTATTTAGTTGATAAAGGGGCAGAGGAAGAGGAATTTATTAGCAGATACAGGGATAAAAGAGCCGAAATGAAAAACAGGGGGGATAATAGGGCGCAAGCTGAAGCCGAAGCGGATAATACCAGCGTTATAAATGGCATTGTTAAAAAAAATGTGGCTGGCAACTAGAAGAGTATACATGGCTTCCGCCGCCGGGGTTTTGGCGGGGTTAAAAATACCCTCTTGCCGGGCGGCTGGGCGCGGGTGTAGAATTAATTTATGAATAAAGGTTTTTTTGTCCGTTTTTTAGGCTGGGTTATTTTTATAATTTCCCTATGCGTTGTAATAGCCGGGCTTGTTGCCAGTAGTAATGAGAATTTTGAAATCGGGTTAATTATATTTTTTGTTATTACAGGGGGATTTGGCTTTTTACTTACAAGATATAAAAGAGTGAAAAAAGCCAATTCTCCCATGCCGACCGCGCCTAAAAAGCCCGATTCTGTAAAACCCGCCGATTATCCAACAACAGAAAAAGACGATACCGGAGAGTCTGTATATCATATTGATTATGTCGATTCAGAGGGAAATGAATCCAGCCGGGATATTGAAATTTTGCGTTTTGAAGAATCCGGCGACCGTCTTTACATTTTCGCTTATTGCCATTCCGCGAAAGCCAATAGACAATTTTTAGTTGACCGTGTTAGCTCAATATCCCTATGGGGGCAACCGATAGAAAACCCCCAGCAGTTTTTATTGAATAAATATAAAAATAGTACAGGGTATATAGCGCGGGAGGCTTTGATTGAACATTCAGACGAAATATTAGCCCTTGTTTTTCTAGCCAAAGCGGATGGAAAAATGCTTAAAAATGAGCGGAATGTAATAGGTCGATATATTGACATTATCGCTCCCGATATTGACGCCGAAGCCGTCGAAAAAATGTTGAAAAATACAACCTGTGAATTAGCGGAATATAATAAAATCTTAAAACGAGCCAAATTATGGAAACCCGAAATAAAAGATTTAATTATAAACGCCGCCTCGCAAATTATAGCCTTGAAAAAACAACTTGACCCTATGGAAAAAGCCACATTTGACAAACTAAAAACAGCGTTATCGGAACCCTGAATTTAGTTTTTGAAGGCAGATGTTTCTTAATTGTATATTTAGATCGCGCCCACATTGTGCTATTATTTCATGTGAGTTTTTATAACTTTCTAAAAATTCTATAAATATCCGTTTAATAGCACGATCCCGATATACCGCCGCTTTTTTCAGGTCAGACGAAAACTGTAATAAAGCCTGTTCAAACGACGTATCAAATTTTTTAAGAGCTTTTTTCCTTTGTCGCTTATTCATAGTTTTTCCTTTTTTTTGTGTTAGTTAAAACAATTACAACAATAGCCAGAAATATAATAATTAGATATACCAGCCATAGTTTTTGTAAAATCTGAACATGTATAGAAAATTGTAATTTGAATAATTCAATCAGGCTCATTTATAACCCCCGGCGACCAATTCATGGTCAAGTTTATTTAACAATTCGCCGAATTTTATATCTCGCGGACGGTCGTTCTTTAATGTTTCCCTGAACCATGAAATCATGCGCCACCCCAAATCGCACATTTCGCTCTTCTCTTCCGGCGTGTCAAAAATTATTTTCATTATTTACCCCTCATAGGTTTTACAGCCCAGCCTATCGCGCCTACTGGAATTATATCATCTGTGGATTTTATAATTTCATTAGTTTGTAATATGGGCGCGGAAACTTTTGAAAAACATTTGTCCCTTTCCAATTTTCGATCTAGGTATGGATTTTTCCAGAGCGAAAGATACCTATTATGAATAAGAAAATTAAAAAGATTATTTAATGTATCGTGAAATTGTAAAACACGGTCTTTATTTATGGGATATTTTTTGAAGTTTTCAACGGCGGCTTTTAGGAACATTTCCGCCGCCGTGTTAAAATAAACACTGTGATTTAAATATAGCTTTACGGTCTTGCGTCCATTATAATAAAGTTTTGTTTTTAGGTTCATTATTCCCCTTCCTTGTCTGCCCATCGGCGTCCGGGTTTTTCCCGCTTCCGAAACCGGGCAATGTCCGCCTTTTTCCAAAGGTAGGCTTTTCGATAACCGTCGCCGACAAATTGAACCTCATTTTCCGCCGCCCATTTTCGGGCGGTCGAAGGATCGCATTTTTCCATTTTAGCGACGGCTTCCGTCGATATTATATTCACCGTAGTTTCCTCTTTTTTCGGAAAATTTATATTGACTTTTTCCGTAAAGTCTCCAATAATTATTTTGTCAGGGCTTTAACGCCCTGTGGATTGAAGCATATTTGAAACAGAAAGGGTAAAAGCCGCCTTAATTGGCGGCTTTCCCTTTTCTAGTTATTCTTCGCCTTCGACCCAGCGTTTTTCTCTCAGATTAAAAAACGGCTTTTCAAAATCACTCTTTGAATAAGTCCCGCATTCTTCGGTGATTGCGTTCCACAGTTTTTTTGTAACTCATCCGGCAAATAAGCAGTATCACCTTCTACGTTACTATTCGTGTGTTCCGGCTCGGCATAATACGCGCCGGAAGCATCGGAACTATTCGCGACACTTTTTTCCATACAAATTTCCGAAAGTATCCCGCCATAAGCCGCGATAAGGTGTTCCCCTTCTTTTATTCCATCATCACGCTCAGGTAATTGTATCCAACCATTATCATAGCCATTGAAATTAGTCGGAACCAGCCCAAACTTGGCGATCTCATCATCGCTAAGATACAGATAGGCAATTCCCCAATCTTCGTCCCCATCTCCGGTAAATCCATAGTTTACATCAATTCTCATTTTTTCCTCTCCTTGCTTTATCAGCTTATAATATAATTATAATGCAAGCGGGATAATAACGTCAAGTCTTTTTTGAAAAAAAATAAAAATTTTTACGATTTTTTAGAAAATAGCTTACTGTTTGTGTAGTAAAATGGGGGTTTTTGCCCGGCTGGGCGGAAATGTTAATTAAATGTTAATGATTTACAGAATGTTATATCAAGGCTTGTCAAAAACCATTCTATATAGTATAGTTATATATAGGCGTATCAAATCATATCAAATAGGGGTTATTGCTTCGGGACCAAGAGGTCGCCGGTTCAACTCCGGCTTGCCCGATTTAGTAATTTGTTGCTGTATAAGGATTTACGGAGAGTTGTTTACGTTTCTAACTTGGC
>JGI24698J34947_10001987_pt1 | contig 10918 bp, 8 predicted proteins | sample TergutMp193P3_FD_34947 | JGI IMG/M metagenome (IMG submission 34947) | reverse complement strand
TCGGCAGGGATACGAGGCCCACGGGGGGGGCAATCGCCGATGCAGTGCTCAGGTCCCTCCTCGCAAGCAGGGCGGAAGCGGCGGCGGAAGTGATGTATACGGGAATAACGGCTATCCCCGAGTTCATGGCTCTCGCGAGGGCGGTCCCCGCTACCGGCTTTATCTATATCTCGGCAAGCCACAACCCCATCGGGCATAACGGTCTAAAATTCGGGCTTGACGACGGTGGCGTGCTGCCGCCTGACGAAAGTCAAAAACTCGTTTCAGCTTTTCGGTCTTTTATGGCTTCCCCTGCCTGCGTTATGAAGGCCGAGGCATTTACAGGGGCAAGCGTCGAAGGCCTCGCGGCTATATACGCTTCAGAAAAGAAGTGCAAAGAATTGGCGGCCGCCGTGTATAATGAGTTCACAGGCGAGGTCATTTCCGGCCTTGTGTGGATCAAGGACAAGCCTGAGCGCGAGGAATTTTTTTCCGACCTCCGGCGGGGGCTAGAAAAACAGCCCCTTGGCATCGCCGCGGATTTTAACGGCTCCGCGAGGGCGGTATCCATAGACCGGAATTTTTTTACTTCACTTGGGGTTGGCTTTAAATCACTCAACGAGACACCCGGCAAAATAGCCCACCGCATTATCCCGGAAGGGGAATCGCTCGAACCCTGCCGGGCCTTTTTGGAAGAACTGCATCGAGAAAACCCGTCATTCGCAATCGGTTATACCTGCGACTGCGACGGAGACCGCGGAAACCTTGTATATTTTGACGACAGGGAAGGGCAAACAAAGATACTTGAAGCCCAGGAAGTCTTCGCCCTCGCCTGCGTGGCGGAGCTTTCCTTTCTTGTCAGTACCGGCGAACTCAAGTACGATGAAAACGGGAACGTCGTAACGAAAGCGGCAATTGCGGTTAACGATCCCACTTCAATCAGAATCGAGCGGATAGCGCAAGCTTTCGGCGTGGACGTGTTCAGGGCGGAAGTCGGCGAGGCGAACGTGGTGGGGCTTGCGAGGAAACTCAGGGAGCAGGGTTATCTCGTCAGGATACTTGGGGAAGGCTCTTCGGGGGGAACCATCATCCACCCCTCGGCGGTGCGCGATCCCATCAACACCGTTGGCGCCATTTTGAAACTCCTCGCGATTAGGGGCGGAAACGACGGAAGGGGCTTCTTTGAGATCTGGTGCGACCGTTCGAACCAGCGTGAAGTCTACCGGGAAGATTTCACCATGGCTGATGTTACCGCTTCCCTTCCCGCCTTTGTTACAACAGGCACAACATCCACCGACGCCCTGCTCCGCATCAAAACAGGCGATCACGGAATATTGAAAGACAGATATGAAAAGATTTTTCGGAGGGAGTGGGAAAAGAAAAAAAAGCATCTGGAAAAATACGGCATTTCAGGATGGGAAGCGATAGCGTATAACGGGATGAATGAAAAACGCGGCGTTGGCTCTTTCGGTGAAGCGGGCCGCGGAGGACTAAAGATAGAATTCTCCGGAACATCTAAATTAAGCGGGAAGGACGGGGAAAAAACGGCGTTTATCTGGATGCGCGGCTCCGGTACAGAGCCGGTTTTCAGGATTATGGCAGACGCGGAAGGCTTAAGGCAAGAACGCGAACTGATTGAATGGCAGCGTCAAATGGTGCTGGAAGCCGACACGGCTTGATAAGGAGTTAACATGGGTGTCAGGGGAGAATTATTTTCAACGAAGGTAATGCTGCAGAACAGGACGTATTTTTTCAATGTTAAGGAAAACAGGCTGGGGGACATCTACCTGAACATCGTGGAGAGCAAGAACCGGGACGAAGGCGGCTTCGATCGCCAGTCGGTGATCCTCTTCGCCGAGGATCTGCAGCAGTTCCTCCAGGGATTCGACGAATCCCTCAAGGTTATGGAAAAGGCGACGCGGGAAAAACGGCGTCCGAAAAACACCGACGCCCCGACCGGTAACCGTCAAAACCGGCAGAACCCGGACAGGAGCGACAACAGGGATTTTGATCCTGCCAGGCAGGAGGGGCCGCGCCGTTTCAGGAAGCGCGACAGGCCGACGGAACCAAGGGAGCAAAGACCACGCCGCGAAGGAAGGGAACATGGTCCGCGCCACGAAGCGCGAGAGCAAAGTTCCCGTTATGAAAAAAAAGAGCATATTCAACCGCACGAAAAAAAGCGAAAAGACGACTCGCGAAAAAAGCGGGTAGTGGTCAGAAAGCGCTGATTATTCAATGTATTCTTTTATCAGCTTGATGTTACTTGCGATCAGGGCGATAAATCAGAGTCTAACTTCCATGAACAAACTTCGGCTTAAGCAATAAAAGCAGAACCGGAATCACCGTGAGGCTTATGAGGGCGCTGGACGCCATCGTGATGGCGATAAGAAGCCCCAGGTGTTTCAGCATGACGAAGCTGGAGAAGAGAAGCACTGCGAAACCCGCGCCAACGGAAGCGGCGTTGATGAGAATCGCCTTGCCGGACGAGGTGAAAGTCTTCAGGAGGTAATCACCCTTCCCTCCTGCCGCCAGGTACTCCCGCTTGTAGGCTTCGATGTAGTGAATGGTATAGTCGATCCCTATGCCGACTGAAACACTGGCGACCATTGATGTCCCTATGTTGAGCTTGATTCCGGCAAAGCCCATGACCGCGAAGTTGATGAGTATGCAGATTGATAGCGGGGCAATGCCTACTATTCCTGCGATAACCGAGCGGTTCGACAGGGCGACGATGAGAAAAACCACGAGGATGGAAACAAACACCGAGCTGATCTGGGACTGGACCACAAGCCTGTTAAGCGAGGACTCCACAAGGGCAACACCGCCCACTATCGTCCTGACGCTTGCCGGAAAGTTTTCCTCGATGTAGCGCCTAATGCGGGTGATTGCGGCGCTTGAGTCGTTATCGCCCAGGGTCCTGAGCTGCACCGTTGTTTTTATCGCGGTAGGCGTAAGGGGATCGTTCGCGTAGGAACTTATGTTCCCCGAGAGCAGTACCAGGTAGTTGGAAACCAGCATGGACAGCTCTTCCGCTTTGGTCTTGCCGTAACGGGCAGGATCACCCGGTATCTCGTAATACGCAGCGCCCTCGTAGTTGACGAGCTTCTCCAGTTCCCTGATAAAATCCTCAACGCTTATCGAACGGCTCTTGCCCGAACTCGCGGCTCGCCGCAAGAGGGCGATAATTTCGTTAATGCCAATTTCGCCTTCAGCGAAATTGGCAGCATTTATGCCGGTGCTTTGATCTTCCTGCCCTGCGTCGCTTTGCGCATAACCCGCGTCACCGGAAGCATCATCATCAAAAAACCCAAAACCGAAATCACCGCCGTCAGAATCCGCAAAGCCGAAGTCGGAAAAACCGAAATCGGAAAAACCGAAAGGATCATTCCCCGCGACCGCCGCGACAGGCTTGATTCCCTCGGGGCTTTCCTCAGCGTTGAAGACCTGGTTTATCCGCTTGATGAGATCGGTAAAGCCCATGACCTTGCCTACCTCGCTTACATGATCCTCAAGGTAAAGGGCAAGATCGTCCATGGCGAGAAGAACCTCCGGCATAAGGAGCGCCTCGGAGCTGTCCGCCTCGACAACGACGCTCACGATCTTTGAACCGCCGAACTTCTCCCTTATAAAACGATCTGATCTTGAAATATCAGTAGATGTCTTAAAATATTCCACAAAGATATTATCGATTACTACTTTTGTTATTCCCCATATCGAAAAACCGATAACGAGGCAGGCGGTGAAAATCACGGTTTTCTTTTTACGCACAATTTGCTCGAAAAAATTGGCGACAGCCCAATCTGAACGGGAGGTTTCTGTTGCAGGCGGATGTTCGCCTTTTGTTAGGCGCAAGTCGCGGGACGGACCGCGAATAATGAGCAGCGACGGGATCAGGGTGACGGCGATGAGGAACGAAACCAGGACGCCGAAGCTGGAGAAAAAACCGAACTCCCTTATCGGCGGCACTGTCGTAAAACACAGGGAAGAAAAACCCGCCAGGGTGGTCAGGGCGGCTAGGAATACCGCCTTCCCGATTTTCCTGATCAGGGCAAGAACAAAAACGAAGTGCTCCTCGCGGCTCATTTCGGCGTTGTCTTTCCTCCCCTCAACGTAATGCGTCACAATGTGAATGCCGTAGGCGCTGCCCACCGCGACAAGGATCACCGGGAGGACCGTGGAGATGACGGAGAGTTTTACCCCCAGAAGCGGCATCGCCCCCATCGACCAGACGGCGGCGACAAGGACGGTAATGAGGGGCAGGATCACCGGGGTAAAACGCCTGAACGAAAAGAAAAGCACTAAAAGCACCACAATCGCCACAAGCGGGATCATGGTCGCAAGGTCCGCCGACATTGCCTCGTTGATGGTCGCGCTTATTACCGGAATCCCGGTGACGTACACTTCCGCGTAGCCGGCGAACATCTCCTTCGCCAGATCACGAATTTCGATAAAATCGTCGATTACCTCCGGGCGGCTTGCCTGTTCTTCGGTAATGGACAGGGGCACGAGGATCTGCGTGGCGCTGAAATCATCGGAGACTAATGCGCGGCGGTAAATATCCCATGAGAGGATCCGCTGTTTCAAAAGGGCGATCTCTTCCCGCGTCCCGGAAAAATCCTCGCCCGCGATTTTCTGTACGACAATCGCGTCCCCTTCCGCGAAAATGTAATCCGAAGAAACAAGGGAATTGATTTGCCCGACCATTTCAAAATCCTCAAGCCTCCGGTTGAATTCCCGTATCCTATTGAGGAATCCCGCGTCAAAAACGTCGCCGTACTTTCGTTCCAGGCCTATCAGCATAAATACCGAGGAACCGAAAGCTTCGTCGATATAGCGCGAGGTTTGCAGGGCTTCGTCTTCATCGGGGATAAAGCGGATGTTGTTGTTGTCCAGTTCCGCATGGGGGAGCTGAAAACCAAAAAAGACCGTTATTATCCCGATAAGCAACACAATAATACGCGGATGCCTGAAAATCCTGTCCAAAAAATCATTATTCATGCCAAACGCTGCCTCAAACTATGATAATATTACGAAATAATGGTTTATTACAAGACAGCTTGACTGTTGCGCCATTATATTGTATCAAGAGGAGGTGAAGTGCGCCGCCGTCTGCCTTATTTCCACCGTCCTCTTTTTTTTTATCGGATGCAATTCCCCGCCGGTTCAGCCCGGCGACGACAAGCTTATCGAGAATTCCGAAACCACTGAAAGCATCGAAGAAGTGGACGAAGAGGCGCTTCTGGATAATTTCATTCCTCCTGAGCTTAACCTTCTCCCGCCCGGGGCGGAGCTTCCCGTCACGTCTTTCACCGAGATCTGGGGATATGTTTTAGCCGGCAGGGAGAGCGCCCTTAACGCCCAGCTCCCGGTTACGGATGTCGTTTACTTCGGGGCGGAAGTTGACGCGTACGGCAAACTCGCCGAGATACCCAATTTCCGGAACCTTGCGGCTTTCCGAGGCAGGAAGCATTTCGTGGCAATCTGCAGCAGCCGCTCTCTCACCCATTTTGTCCTGCTTGAGGGAAGCCCCGAACGCAGGGTCCTGATAGATGACATCTTGGAAGCCTCAAGGCCCTACGACGGTTTGCAGATAGATTTTGAGTACGTCCCCGCCAGGGACGGGGAGGCTTTCCTTTCGTTCCTACGGGAACTGCGTGCCGGTCTTGGCAACAAGGTCTTCTCCATCGCCCTTCCGGCGAGGATCAGGACCCTCAACGAGGACGTTTACGCGTACGCGAGAATAAAGCCCATCGTGGACCGCATCTTTGTCATGGCGTACGACGAGCACTGGTCGTCCAGCGAGCCCGGCCCCATTGCGTCGATGGGCTGGAGCCAGCGCGTGGCAGCCTACGCCCTGGAAGTAATCGGGCCAGAAAAACTCATAATGGGCCTGCCCTTTTACGGGAGGAGCTGGGGGGACATCGCCCCGAACACCGCCTACGTCTATTCCGGCATTGAAAGGATCATTCGGGAGCAGGACATAACGGAAATTGAAAGGGAGAACGGCATTCCCAATTTCAGATACGAGACAACCCTTTCGATGACGGTCTATTTCGAGGATGCCTACTCCCTTGCGACGAGGCTCGACATGTACAAAAAACTGGGCGTGACCGCCGTCGGTTTCTGGCGGCTCGGGCAGGAAACCCTTTCGTTCTGGCCTTACATCAAAATCGAATAGTCTCTAATTTATTTACCACGAACAGACACGAACCAACACGAACTTTTTCCAGATTTTTTGTTCGTGTCGTATCGAAGATACGATGTTCGTGGTTAATTTTGTTATAAATTTTATTGACATTATTCTAATATACGATTTATAATGATTCTGTTCGTAAGAACGGCTTCTCCCGCCAGGGAACTTCATTACAAAATGCTTTTCTCATTAAAAAAGTATCCTGTGTTCCGGAAGCGGGATTGGCCTTTTCACTTAACCGGAGAGGAAAATGCCCGAGAATAAATTCAGGAAGTGGTTTGGCGGGAAACGCGCCCCGGCGGCGCTGGAAGCCTTTAAAAGCAAGGGATGGGTGACGTACTACGCCGAGACCCTCGCGGAAGCAAAAACAATTTTATTCGACACCTGCCTTCCGAAGAACGTCTCCGTCGGCCTTGGGGGAAGCGAGACCCTTGCCGCCATGGAAATACTTCCCGTTTTAAGAAACGGGGAATACAAACTCCACGACAGGTACAACTGCGATGACCATTTCCAGGTATGCCGGGAAAGCCTCCTGGCGGATTACTTCCTGACGGGCGCCAACGCCCTGACCATGAACGGCGAGATGGTGAACATTGACTGCTCCGGCAGCCGCGTCGCCGCCATGGCGTACGGCCCAAAGCATATCATCGTGGCGGCGGGCGTCAACAAGCTCGTCAAAAACCTCGACGAGGCCGTCGCCCGCGCGAGGGCAATCGCCCCCATGAACTGCCAGCGGAACAACCACAAGACGCCCTGCACCGAAACGGGCCTCTGCGGGGACTGCAACATCCCCCAGAGGATGTGCAACCACCTCCTCATTACCTACAACGCCCAGAAATTCCCAGGGAGATTCACGTTGATTCTGATAAACGAGGAGTTGGGGTTCTAGGGGAATAAGGGACTAGGGTTCTTTCAGAATATTTTTCCAGTCTCTCCGGGCATATAAAAACCTGATTACGGTAACGATTTTTTCGTCTTCGTTTATCGTATAGAACAGCAGGTAATTTTTTATCCGGGTAAATTTCAGTCCTCTTTGAGCCAGGTATTCATCGGGCACAGACGGGTAAATATTGGGAGTGTTTTCCAGTATTTCCTCATGCCGTTCAATTTCATCCAGCAGATTATTCGCGGCTGTCGGCGCCTTTAGTACATTGGCAATATATCTCACCGTATCCAGAATATCTTCTTCGGCAATATCTGTAATGGCCAGTGAGTACATTACGGGTTAAGGCTTGACCTTATGGAGCGTATCGACTCTTTCATTGGCTTGACTTTCCCCTGTTTATACTGGTCCAGCCCTTCATTTATCAAAGAGCGCAGTTCCGATTTACCCACCAATAATTCGTACGTTTCTATGCTCATTACGGCAAGGTCACCCGTGCCGTTTTTGGTGATAAAAACAGGTTCCGGATAATCATGACAGAATTCGGATATTTCACTATAATTATTCCGCAAGTCGGCGCTGGGTCTGATTGTTGGCATAAAACTCTCCTTCGTATGTTTATACAAGAATTATATCAATATATTTGTATAATGTCAATAGATTATTTCTATATTTCCCTACTCCCTTATTCCCCTGCTCCCCTGCTCCCCTACTCCCTTTCTTTTTTTGTTGACATATTGAAATTTAGGTGGGATAATGTCTGAAATGGGTGTATATTATGATTATCCGTTGGATATCATACATCCGTTAAGCGGGCCACTGGTTATGGCCCGTAAGGACATCATTAAACCATTTCTAAGGAGATTTTCATGAAAAGAACGAAAATCCTGCTTTTCGTCGCGCTTATTTTGATCGTTGCGGCGGGCGTATTTGCCGGAGGCAATCGGGCGGCGACGCCTACAGCGGCTGCAACGACCGTAACGCCCTACAACCTTCCCAGGAACGAGACCCTCTATATGAACGGTATCGCATGGGGCGCCCCCTCCGGGTATTCACCCTACGTGAGCAACGCCCTGGGTTATTGCTCCGATGGCCACAGGCAGACCTGCTATGAAACCCTGTTCATCTACAACCTTCTGGACGGCAAACTCTATCCCCAGATCGGCGATTCCTATTCATGGAACGGCAGGACACTGACCGTCCAGCTTAACAGGAACGTCAAATTCTGGGACGGAAGCGCCCTTACTGCGGCGGACGTAGTCTACAGCTATCAATTATCGCAGAGATACGCCATCGGCGGTTCCGGCACATGGACCTACCTGGACAGCGTAACCGCCCAGGGTGACTACACCGTGGTATTCCAGGCAAAGGCCAATCCCTTCAACGTGAAACAGATTGAGTCCGCCATCAGCCAGTACAAAATTTCCTCCAGGGCCTACTGGGAAGGGAAGCTCAGGGACGGTTCCCTTGGCACTGGCGAAGCCGCGTTGGGCGCTTTCGCAGGATGGGACTGCATCGGGACAGGGCCCTATATCCCGACATATTCTGACGATGTCAAAATAGTGCTCACCAGAAACGATGCCTATTGGGGACAGCATTCTTCCCGCTACGGGAAACTCCCCGCGCCCAAGTACATCGCACACAACATCTACAGGGACAACGCGGCGGGCGACGAAGCCTTCCGTCGTGGAGAAATTGACGTTTCACAGCAGTTCATCGCACAGGTATGGAACTTCTTCAGCGTCGGGGCGGAAACCTATGTTCCCCAGTCCCCGTACTACATCCCCGGCGTAATTCCGAGCATATTCTTCAACACAACCAGGCCCGGCCTCAATGACCCGGCGGTACGCCGCGCCATCGCCATGGTGCTGGATTATGACATGATCGGCACAAACGCCATGTCCGGCTACACCGCCCCGAAAGAGGCGCACATGATGCTCCCTGCGGCATCGGAAAAAGCCCTCATCGACGAAGCCGCCTTAAGGCCCTACCAGTGGACAGGTATTGACGTCGCGGGCGCGAACGCCCTCCTCGATCAGAACGGCTGGGTGCGCGGCGCCGACGGCATCCGCGCCAAAGGCGGTGTAAGGCTCGCGTTCAGGGCGGAATGCCCCTTCGGCTGGTCGGACTGGAACGCCTCCCTTGAGGTAGTGGCCCAGTCAACCCGCGCCATTGGTATGGATATCACGACCTACTTCCCCGAATCGAACGTTTGGACGACGGACTACCAGACCGCGAACTTCGACATCATCATGTACAGCCCGGGCGGTATGGGGATTGCTTCCCCCTGGAGCAGGGCCTATGACATGATGGCAAGCAGTTACCTGCCGGCGGCTGGAGTTCCCAACTTTAACGGCAACTGGGGACGCTATGTGAACGCCGAAGCCGACCAGATCATCAACCAGATCGCCTCCGAGACCAACGAAGCCACCCTCAAGCAGCTCTGGACAAGGCTCAACATAATCTACCTCCAGGAGATGCCCGCGGCCGGCCTCATGTACAGGCCCGCGCTTTTCCACACCGTGAACGCCTCGGTATGGACAGGGTTCCCGAAGCTCGGCGACGGCACCAACATTCCGCCCACCATCTGTATTGACGGTTACGGAATCCTCGCCCTTTACAACCTCAAGCTGAAATAACGTGTAAGGGCAGTCATCACCGATGACTGCCCTTAGGGATTGGGGATCGGAGGATGTGGGGATTAGGGTGTGCTTAGTTAGAAAGAAACGCGGGTGTAAAAGCGCCCTGTTCTAACCAAAAGCACCCTAGTCCCTGATCCCTATTCCCTATTCCCTTTTATCTTCGGAGTACAGCTTGAAGAAAATACAGTTAAAGGGACTTCAGAAATACTTCCTTAAAAAATCCGCGTGGTATCTTGTTACGCTTTTTGTAGCGGTATTTCTCAATTTCCTTTTGCCCCGCCTTATACCGGGCAACCCCATCTCGGGAATAGTCTCAAGGATGACCCTTGGCGTCAGGGATCAGGCAACCATAATGAGGATATACGAAGTCTACATGGTCGAGTTCGGCCTTGACAAACCTCTGTGGCAGCAGTTCTTTATCTATATCGGCAACATTTTCCAGGGGAATTTAGGGCGGTCATTTTACCTCTATCCCCGCACAGTCACGGACATCTTAGGCTCAATGGTGGGCTGGACGCTGATGCTGCAGATCCCCGCCATAATCACCGGTTGGTTCATAGGGAACATTTTGGGGGCGCTCACAGCGTACAGCAAGGGCGTGTTTGACAAGGTGTTCTTTCCCTTCTTCCTTTTCCTTGCCGCGATTCCCGCCTTCGGCTTCGCCTATACAAACGTTTACTTTTTCGCCGTCAAGCTGCAGCTTTTCCCTGGAAGCCTCGGTTACGGTTTCGACCTGCTCCCCAACTGGAGCGATCCGCGATTCGTCCTTTCGGTCCTGAGCCATTACCGTCTGCCGTTCATTACTATGGTGCTTGTCGCCGTGGGGGGGCAATCCCTGGGCATGAGGCAGATGTCGATATACGAACTGAATTCCGACTACGTGAAGTACGCCCGGCTCATGGGTATCAAGGACAGGAAGATTGTCTGGTACGTGTTCCGTAACGCCATGCTGCCCCAGATCACGGGTCTCGCGCTGTCGCTGGGGACTATGATAGGGGGTAACCTCATCGCCGAGATAGTGTTTTCGTATCCCGGCATCGGAACGACCCTGTTTACCGGAATCAGGAACCAGGATTTTCCGGTCATCTCCGGCTGTACCCTGGTAATTGCCACAATGGTACTGGCGGCGAATTTCATCGTTGACATCATCTGCGGCATCATTGACCCGCGGGTCAGGATGGCACAGCAGGAGGAGGAAGGGTAATGGGCTACTTCATAAGA
>JGI24698J34947_10001986_pt1 | contig 10919 bp, 9 predicted proteins | sample TergutMp193P3_FD_34947 | JGI IMG/M metagenome (IMG submission 34947) | reverse complement strand
ATCGTTATCGCTTCTTCCTTAAAATAATCGCCGAGCGACCAGTTGCCGAGCATTTCAAAAAAAGTGAGGTGGCTAGGGTCTCCCACGCTGTCGATGTCCCCTGTCCTGATACATTTCTGGTAATCGACAAGCCTTTTTCCTGCCGGGTGTTCCTGCCCCAAAAGATAGGGAACAAGCGGGTGCATTCCGGCGGTGGTAAAGAGCACTGTCGGGTCATTTTCCGGCAGAAGGGACTTCCCCTGTATCTGCGCGTGCCCCTTTGAGACAAAAAAATCAATATACTTACCGCGAAGCTCGTCAGCGGTCAAATTGTTCATGGCGATATGGTAGCACAACGGCTTGACTTGGTATAGTCTATTATCTACAATAGAACGAATGGAAAAAACGCCGAAAGTTCGTAAAATAATAATCGTTGTTTTTTTGTCCGCAATAGTAATCGCATTTCTCATTTTTATGGCGAACAAATTTAGTAATGAACAAATAGTGTTAAGAGAAAGAGAGGCTGAATCTGAAGGAGCAACGCGCTTATCGGAATCCGCCGTAAGAAATCATAACAGAAGAATCTTTGTCAGAAAAGGCGCGGTTAATGTAACGGACGCTCTTAATGTGCGAAACGCATCCAACGCCGGCGGTAAAATTATAAGAACGGCGGCGTTCGGCGAACACTTTTATCTGTTTGATACGGCAGGAACCGGAGAAGTGGAGAACGGCATAATGGACTTGTGGTATAAAGTATCGGAAACTGGTGATGAATGGGTTAACGCATTGCATTTAAGAACGCTTCCGTTCACTATCGCTTCAGATGAAAAAATATCCGCCTTTGACGATCAGTTTTGCCGGAGCGCCGTTTACATGAAGGTATTGGCAATAAACGGGAGAAATGAATTGCGGGTAGAAATTTATTTTGCTCCCAATTATTCCTTGAACAATGAAGAGACAGTTCCTTTGCGTAAAGAATATATTTTGGGCGGCGAGGCTGATTCAAAATACTCTCTGCGGTTGTTTGAAAATAGTTATGTTCCCTTGAGTAATTACGGGCAGGAAATAAAAAAACTTAAAGAAATGGCAAGTTTAAATCGCGCGCGCGGAGCCGTCTTCGAGGATTCGCGTCTTAACTTGGGACGGTCTTATTTTACAGCCGTTAATTCGCCTGATGTTGATATAAGAAACGGAGTTAAAGTAGGAAACACATCGCGTGATATTTTCGCGCAATTCGGCGACACAGGTTATGAGGAGTTTGGACGCGGCGACGAATATAAAGTGATTGTTTATAAGTGGGCCGATATATACGCGTATATGTACCGTTTGGAATTCGCTTTATCCGAAGATGAAACAATAAATAGAATAACCATGCTATATTATGAAGGCAGATAATCAAACGCAAAATTTACAGATTTGTTTCAGGTATTAAAAACTGATCTTCAATCCCGCGCTGAAGGAAGCGCGTGAAAGGTTAGAATAATGCAGTTGAACGGGCATGGTGTCGTCGCTTTGGTTTTGCAGAGAAACCCCAAGTCCGGGATTTATATCGAAAACAAACAGCGCTTTTAGAAAGAAAGTAATTTCGTCAAGTTTTAAGCCTATTTCAAAATCGCTCCCGCCTCTAAAGGAATGTCCAAAATTTAAAAAACTGACAGGACTCTTAAATGTCGGGTTGTTCAACCAGTTCGCTATATTTAAATAAATACCTATGCCGATATGCCCGCAGGCTTCCAGATAAAAAAATTTAGTATTTAAAGCAGCCTGTATGCCTCCAAATATACCAATTTTATAAATATCATATCCGCATGCCAATCCTTCAATATTAGTATAATTATTAATAATACGTCCGCTGAAAAACCTGCCGCCGTAATTTTTTAATGAAAGCATATTAAAATCAAATCCAAGTTTGGGGTTAAATATTGATTTATTGGCAATCGTTTCATATTTTAATTCCAGTAAAAACGCTTCTGTCGTTGAAACGCTAATCACATTCGCTGTATTATTTGCGTCATCATCTGTCCAATAGCCGTGAAAAGAAGTTGAAAAACTGGCGCTAATACTGCTTTTGTCAAAGACGCCTGAGTTTTGTGGAAATTCAACGCTCAGATAACCGCCTTGTAAATAAATATCCCGCCATGTCAGAATAGAACCTGAAGCAATTTCCTTTATTGAAAAATTTACGCTGGATAAAAAATAATTGGCGGAAATGGTTATTTTATCCTCTCCCTCAGTTTGCGCAAAAACATTAAACAAAATTAACATATAAAGAATTGGAATAAATATTATTTTTTTCATAACCCCTCCTTGTTATTTTGACTTATTGACGGACAGGCAAAAGAAAAAAGGTAAAAATAGAGAAAGCATAATTTTTTTCTATACATCAATTAGTATTTGTAGTATTTGAAAAACCGTCTATTTTAAAACCAAATCCTACTTGCGGGTTTAAACCTAAAAGCGCGGAAAAATACGTGAAGTTCCTGGCATCAATAAAATATGCCAGCCTTCCTGCCACATCAACTCCGGTGTAAATTGTATGGCTGTTGGATGCAACAAAATCAAAAAATACATGCAGGCGGAAGAAGAAATAAACATAAGAATTAATATGCAATTCAGCGGCAGCCGACACTCCAAGTCCTAAGCTGTTTATAAAAAGTTCATGTGTTTCGGACGGTGTTTTTTCCAATCTGCCGGCAAATGTTAAAAAATGCAGGCCGAAGGTTACGGGAACCCTAAAAGAGCTTTCCTGCCCGGTTAAATGATACGCAACTCCAAACTGCATATCAATCAAAAAAATATCGCTGCGCGCATGACTATAACTGGTTTCCTGGCCTTTAAAATTATGCACAAGCGTTTCAGGAAAAATAAAATTGGCTAAGACAGAAATGCCAAAATCCTTTATGCCGAAGACGCTGTAATTTGCAGCCCCAATGCCAAAGGAAAACGGCAATTGGGTCTTTATAGTTTCTTCCCCGTCGCGGTTAAAACCGCCGTTGATAAACGGCATCCCTCCCCATAGTTCAAGATCGCCGTATCTGAATCTTTCCTGTGAAAAACAGTTTGCCGTGATTAATACAATTGTGCAAAAAAACAGCATTTTTTTCATTATTTTTCCTTAAACTATATTAACCGCATGGTATCACTATATTTATAAAAAGTCAATTTTTTTTTCAAAACAGCTTTGATTTTTCAGGCAGGAGAGAAAATCCGCCAATTTTCCGCGCTATTAATAAGAAGTAAAATTCAATATGACAAAATTCACAAATTTGTCAAATTTGTCCAAAAAAACAACAAAAGCGGCAGCCGCCACCAAAAAAATCCTTAAACGTTAATGGGCAGGCATTTCTGCCGTCCAATACAGTTTTGTAAAGGCCCGTACTTGCCATTTTCCAAAAATTTGGATATTATGTAACTTAGGAGAGCAATATGGCAGAAGACCTGATGGATAAAGTCTTTTCGTTCTTTTCCGGCGACGACATGACTGACGAAAAGCAGAATATGCTTAGGCAGATAGCAAAGGAGCTGGGGCAGAACAAGTATGCTAGGTTTTTCCGGGTCAGGACTGAAGAGGCCGATCCGGCTTTTTCGTCATTTTTGTTTTCCGTATATAAGATTATCTATCCAATCAAAATGTTCATGAAAGACGAGAAAAAAATGGCCCAGCTTAGGCATTTAACCGTCGAATCGTGCATAGACAGTAATATCCAGGAGACAATAAAACGGCTCGATACGGCCGTCCTTGATGAAAAAGCCAGAAAAATGCCGGGAGAAAAACTTATCGCCGAGATACAGGCCGATGTGAATTTGCTGGTCAGCCAGTTCGATTACGACCATATAATGACGGTTAACCACCGTTATGAATTGGCTTCAGCCCTTAATCAGTTCGTAAAGTACAATTTCCCCGGTTTCTTCAAGAAATTCGATTCCCATTTTGAGGACGGGAGCTTTATTATTGAACCCAAATACCCGGCAATAAAGACCATTTTGATAATCGACCAAATCGGCGAGTTTTTGACCGTTACCCAGCATCTGAAACCGGAGGAGGACTGGGACAGCCTGTTAGACCTCTTTAAAACGTGCGAAGGGCAGGAGCTTGTCAACCGCGAACAGTTCAATAATATGATCAAGATGCTGAGGGAAGTGCACGCGTCCAAAATCCTTGAGTTGATGGTGCAGTACACCTTGAGAAACCCGGTATGGCAGTGGAAAAATTCACTCCTGCGTGAGACAATCGGCGATACTTGGCTGGAAGCCAAAAAAGCCGAAGCGTACGAATATATCTCCAAAATCAACAACGCCAAAAAGAACAGCCAGATAAGCGCGCTTACAAAGCAGATTTTTGAGGCTACAGACCTTGTAAGGCTTGACAATTACACGGTACAGCTCGGCGAAATATACCGCAGAAAGAAACTGGAAAGCTATCTCTATGCCGAAGGGGTGAATTATCTTAAAGCCTTCCTTGATGATTATCTTGAAAAAGAAATCAAGGAACTGTGCGACATTCTGCTGATCCGCGGCCAATGGACGAATAATTCAATGGCCAGGGAAATGAGCGAAGCCCTGCATCATCTGCTGGAAGCGCCGCAGAGCATAGCCGATCTTGACACCGTAATGTCCGAAGACGGAATCGACGGTTCCCGCCTGCGCGCCGCCATGCTCAGGATTGACCGCGATCCGACGCAGGCCCGCTACATAAACAGCATAATCGGAAAAAACAACGATAAGGCTCTTGAAATAATAAGCGAAGCCGCCCAGGCGTTGATCGTAATCGGCAAACAGCTTAAAAATCTGATTGAGGATCTGCAGAAAAAGCACCCTGAACTGCTTATAAACTGGAGGGAGCTGAATCTGGCTTCTAAAGAGCCGATAGCCCAGAGGATGGTTGGCGATTTTAAAAGGATAAATTATTTCGTCCAATTGATGCACCTTTGTACACAGTAGGGTACTTGTAAGTTGTTGAGAGATACTGTATAATGTTCGATATTAAGGCGCGGTTTTCATCCGCACATATAAAGAGCAAAAAGAGGAAGTCATGGAAATTCAGGTTCAGGAGCTTATTGACAAGATAAAGAAAGACGGGATTAGCGCCGCGACGGAAGAAGCTTCCCGGATTAAGGCGGGAGCCGAAGCCGAAGCGCGCCGGATCGTTGAAGCCGCGAAAAAAGAAGCGGATGATATTGTTTCACGCGGCAGGCAGGATGCCGAGCGTTCCGAAAAAGCGGGAATTGCCGCGCTGCAGCAGGCTTCACGCAACCTTGTTCTCGCGTTCAGGGATGAAATTCAGGCTTTGTTAAACAGGATCATAAGTGAACGTATTTCAGCCAATTACAACGAGGACGTTCTTAAAGCCGCGCTGCCGGAAGTGCTTAAAACATGGGCGGCGAAAGGCGGCGGCGATCTTGCCGTTATTCTGCCGGAAAGCGAGCTTTCAAAACTAAAAGGCTTCTTCAGCGAAAAGCTCACGGGCGAACTTTTAAAGGGCGTGGAATTAAAATCCAACAGGAAATTAACTTCCGGCTTCCGCATTTCCAATAAAGAAGGTTCCGTCTATTACGATTTTTCCGCGGAAGCGGTCGCATCTTTGCTTTCAACCTACTTAAATCCAAAATTGGCGGAGATTCTAAAAAACTCGGCAAAAGGAAACTAACAGGTGGGATCGTACTATTACCTGATGGCGCAGCTTCCCTTTCTCGTATACGAGCAGAAACCGCCGATGTCTTCCGGCGCGTTTATAGCTCTCTGTAAGCCGCTTATAAGCGAAAAAGACGCGGCTCTTATTGAGCGCCTTGCGATTGAGCCTGACTTTAACGCCTCCTCGCCTACAGGCTGCGCCTTTATAGACGGGTGGCGGGAATGGGAACGCTCCTTCGCTTTGAATCTCGCCAAACACCGCGCCGTCAAAATAAAGCGTGAAAATGTTTTAACGTCGGAACCGCCCCCATATCCGCAGGATGCCGCCGTAACCGCCGCGAAAGCCGTTAACGGAGATAGCTCGCCTTTGGATGCGGAAATATTGATCGACAAAGCCCGCTGGAGCGCGATTGACAATTTTGCGGGCATCGACTATTTCGGCATAAACACCGTCTATGCGTATTTTTTAAAACTTTTACTGCTTGAACGCCGTCAGGCATTCAACGTTGAAACAGGATTTTCTGAATATAAATCATTGTACTCTGAAATAATTAAAAACTCGCAAGCTAGCGGGTATAATTTCTCGGGAGAACCTAAATGATCGGAACAAAAGGAACTGTGACAGCCGTTAACGGCAATATGGTAAGCGTCCGTTTTGACGGAATTGTATCCATGAACGAGGTCGGCTATGTAAAGGTCGCCGATAAACGGCTTAAAAGCGAAGTAATCAGGATTCGCGGCGAGATAAGCCAGCTTCAGGTCTTCGAGATCACCAAAGGTATTTCCATTGGCGATGAGGTGGAATTCACAGGAGATATGTTGTCTGTCGAGTTAGGGCCCGGTCTTTTGGGGCAGGTTTACGACGGCCTTCAAAATCCCCTGCCGCAGCTTGCGCAGGCGGCGGGATACTTCCTTGAACGCGGCGTTTACATGGACGCGCTTCCCGTCGGTACAAACTGGCAGTTTACGCCTAAGGTTAACGCCGGCGATAAAGTCGAACGCGCCGATACGCTCGGAACAGTGCCGGAAGGTTCGTTTACCCACCGCATCATGGTTCCCTTCAACTTGTATGGAACTTTTACAGTTGCGTGGATCAAGCCCGCCGGAAGCTACAATATACGCGAAACAATCGCGGAGCTTACCGATGAAAAGGGAAATAAAGTTCCGGTGAAATTGAGCTTCCGCTGGCCTGTAAAACGCGCCATCGACTGTTATGAGGAAAGGCTGAAACCGGTAGACCCGATGGTTACCCGCGTCCGCCTGATTGACACATTTTTCCCCGTGGCACGCGGCGGCACTTACTGTATCCCCGGCCCCTTCGGCGCGGGCAAGACGGTTCTCCAGCAGATAACCAGCCGTTTCGCGGACGTTGACATCGTAATTGTCGCGGCTTGCGGCGAACGCGCCGGTGAAGTCGTAGAGACGTTAAAAGAATTTCCCGAATTAAAAGACGAAAAAACAGGCCGCTCTCTCATGGAGCGGACGATTATCATTTGTAACACTTCCTCTATGCCGGTCGCCGCGCGCGAAGCTTCGGTTTACACCGCTGTAACGCTCGCTGAGTATTACCGCCAGATGGGGCTTAACGTCCTTCTGCTTGCGGACTCCACAAGCCGCTGGGCGCAGGCGATGCGCGAAATGTCTGGCCGCCTTGAGGAAATCCCCGGAGAGGAAGCGTTCCCCGCGTATATGGAATCTACAATCGCCAGCTTTTACGAAAGAGCCGGTATTGTTCGCCTGCGCGACGGAGGTTTAGGCTCCGTCACAATCGGCGGAACCGTAAGCCCCGCCGGCGGTAACTTTGAAGAACCCGTAACGCAGGCGACCTTAAAAGTTGTCGGCGCTTTCCACGGGCTTTCTCGTGAGCGTTCAGATGCGCGCAAATTCCCCGCCATCCACCCGCTTGATTCGTGGTCGAAGTACAAGGGAATTATCGACAGCGAAAAAGTTGGTTACGCGCATAGTTTCATGCGCCGCGGAATGGAAGTCGAGCAGATGATGAAAGTTGTCGGCGAAGAAGGAACAAGCATCGAAGACTACGTTGTCTACCTGAAAGGCGACCTTATCGACTCTGTGTACTTTCAGCAGAACTCATTTGATGCCGTAGATGCCGCCGTAAAACCTGAAAGGCAGAAATATGTATTCACCAAACTTCTTATAGTTCTGGCGTCGCAGTTCAAATTTCAGGACAAAAACGAAGCCCGTTCATGGTTCAACAAACTCAGGCAAAAATTTCTGGACTACAACGGCAGTGAATGGAAAAGCGAACGCTTCCAAAACATGGAAGCGGATATTGTAAAAGCCCTGAATGAACAGTCGCAGGGTCTTGATAAAACTGCCGAGAAATACCTTGTATAGGGGCGGGGGAGAACATGAATAAGGTTTATAGCAAAATAGAATCCATAACAGGAAGCGTCATAACGGTAAAAGCGGACGGAGTGCGTTACGGAGACCTCGCCGAGGTAGATACCGTATTCGGCACGTCTCTGGCGGAAGTAAACCGCTTGCAGGGCGACACCGTATCATTGCAGGTTTTTGCGGGCGGACGCGGCATTTCCACCGGAGATACGGTGCGCTTTTTGGGCCGCCCCATGCAGGTTCCGTTTTCCGAAAATTTAATGGGCAGGGTCTTTTCAGGTTCGGGAAACCCGCGCGACAACGGACCCGCGTTGCATGAAAATTTGATTCCAATCGGCGGCCCTTCCGTCAATCCTTCCCAGCGCATCATCCCGCGCAAAATGATCCGCACCGGAATCCCGATGATCGATCTTTTTAACACGCTCGTCGTCTCGCAGAAACTGCCTATTTTCTCAGTCTCAGGCGAACCTTACAACGAGCTTCTGGCGCGGATCGCGATGCAGGCGGAAGTAGACGTGATTATCCTCGGCGGCATGGGATTAAAATACGACGATTATCTTTACTTTAAAGACACGCTTGAAAACGGCGGCGCTCTTGCGCGTACGGTAATGTTCGTGCATACCGCAAGCGACCCGACCGTCGAGTGCCTCATGATACCGGATATGTCCCTCGCCGTTGCCGAACAGTTTGCCCTTAACGGAAAGGACGTGCTTGTTCTTCTTACCGACATGACAAACTTTGCCGACGCGATGAAGGAAATTTCAATCATTCAGGAACAGGTTCCCTCTAACCGCGGTTATCCCGGCGACCTTTACAGCCAGCTTGCGAGCCGTTATGAAAAAGCCGTTGACTTTGAAACCGCCGGTTCCATTACAGTCCTCGGCGTTACCACGATGCCAGGCGACGACGTAACCCATCCGGTTCCAGACAATACCGGGTACATTACCGAGGGCCAGTACTACCTTAAAAACGGGCGCATTGAGCCGTTCGGTTCTCTTTCGCGCCTTAAACAGCAGGTCAACGGGAAAACACGCGAAGATCACCGCGCCCTTATGGACGGCATGATTAAACTTTATTCCGCCTTCCGCGACACAATGGAAAAAAAGGCGATGGGCTTTATCATGACTCCGTGGGATGAAAAACTTTTAAAATACGGAGAGCAGTTTGAAACAAAAATGATGGATCTTTCGGTAAATATCCCGTTGGAAAAAGCTCTTGATTTAGGGTGGGAGATTTTGTCCTCCTGCTTTAATCCTGAGGAGACAGGTTTAAGGACGGAATTGATTAGCAAATTCTGGCCGAAGAACGCATAGGAACAGCGATGGCGAAAGTAAAGCTCACCAAGAACGAGCTGAAAAAACAAAAAGATTCTCTTAAGATGTACAGGCGTTATCTGCCGACGCTGATGCTTAAAAAACAGCAGCTTCAGGGGGAGATACGCCTTACGGAACTGCGCATCAAAGAATTGCAGATTGCCAAAGAAAATATGGACGAGTCGTTTAAAACATGGATAGCCGTTTTCGGCGAAAAAGGAATTTTCACGAAGGATATATTAAAAATTACCAGTATCAGAACGGGTCATGGAAACGTCGCCGGCGTATCGATTCCGATATTTGAGGGCGCGGATTTTGAAACCGCCCAGTACGATCTTGCGCGTACTTCCGCATGGCTTGACAGCGCGGTTGAGGCTATGAAAAAAGTCCTTCTTCTGGATTTGGAAGCGCAGGTTATTGAGGAGCAGCGCAGGCGGCTTGATAAGGAGCTGCGCACTACAACACAGCGCGTAAATCTTTTTGAAAAAGTGAAAATCCCTGAAGCGCGCGGAAATATAAAAAAGATTCAGGTGTATTTAGGCGATCAGCAAACAGCTGCCGTTGTACGGGGCAAAATCGCCAAAAGCGGCTTGGCGGCAAAAGGGTAAAAATGAACCTCAACCGACTGAAACGAAGTGAAAGGAGGTATCCTTTTTGATTGTACCGATGAAGAAAGTGTGCCTTATGGTGCAAGAAAAAACTCGAGACGAAGCTCTGTTAAAACTACGCGAGGCCGGCGTTATTCATCTTGAAAAAAACGTCTTAGGCGAAGGAATTTCCAAAGCCGCGGAACACAAAGCTAAAATAGAAAACGCTCTCGCTTTAATGAATGACGTCAAAGCGTCGAAGAAAAAAAAACACGCGCATGCGGTTGTTAAAACCGAAGCGGGTCAGGAACAGCCGCCGTATTCATTGGACGCGGTAAAAAGTTTCGAAAAGCCGTCCCTGCCCGATTATATAGCGGAAATTGGAAAGGAGCGCAAAGCTTTACAGGATCGCGCCGCGTACCTGCACAGGGAAATATCGCGCATTGAATCGTGGGGAGATTTCAATCCCGCTTCCATAAAAGAAATGGCTTCTCTTGGGCTTCCCGTTTATCTGTATGAACTCAGCCGCGACGCTTTCGCCGCTCTGGATCCAAATACGCGCTATATAAAGCTGGACAGTAACAAAACAAATGTGCGTATAGCGGTTCTTGATAATGAAATTTCCGGCGTTACCCCGTTGCAGCTTTCTGAAAAAAGCCTGCATGATCTTGAGAAGGAAGTGGATGAGATAAAACTCGGCATGGAAGGAGTCGTGGAGAAATTAAAAAGCATGGCCGATCGCCGCCCCGTGCTGACAAAAGAGATGGTAAATGCCGAGCAGGAACTTGAATTTGAAAACGCGTCCGCCGGAATGGAAACAGTAAGCGAAACCCCTGTCGAATTCGGGCTTTCATACCTTACAGGTTATGTGCCGATTGACGAGCTGGCAAAGCTGAAAAAAGCCGCGTCTGAAAACAACTGGGCGCTGTCTATGGACGATCCCGACGATACGGACGAGGCGGTTCCGACAAAACTTAAAAACAACAGATTTGTAAACCTGTTAAATCCCATAACGGATTTTCTTGGAATTGTGCCCGGCTACCGCGAAGTG
>JGI24698J34947_10001985_pt1 | contig 10921 bp, 10 predicted proteins | sample TergutMp193P3_FD_34947 | JGI IMG/M metagenome (IMG submission 34947) | reverse complement strand
GACGGCCTTGTAAGCGGCGCAATTCACTCCACCGCAGAAACGGTTCGCCCGGCCCTTTCAATAATCAAACCCCATGCGGGAACCTCGCTCATAAGCTCGGTCTTTTTTATGTGCTTGCCCACACAGGTGCTTGTTTACGGAGATTGCGCCATAAACCCGAATCCCAATGCAGACGAGCTTGCGCAGATAGCTATACAATGCGCAGACACCGCCCGAAACTTTGGCATTGCGCCGCGAGTGGCAATGCTCAGTTACAGCACCGGCGAAAGCGGCAAAGGCGAAGATGTTGACAAAGTGAAAGAAGCCACGCAAAAAGTAAAAGAACTTCGCCCGGACATTGAGGTTGACGGCCCAATGCAGTACGATGCCGCAATAATGGAGTCCGTGGCTAGAACCAAAGCCCCGAACAGCCACATAGCTGGCCGCGCAACGGTATTCGTGTTCCCGGATTTAAACACAGGCAACACAACCTATAAAGCGGTTCAGCGCAGCGCGAACACCATAAGCATTGGCCCTATGCTTCAAGGCCTGGCAAAACCTGTTAACGATTTGTCTCGCGGCGCGTTGGTGGATGATATTGTTTATACTATAGCTATAACTGCTGTGCAAGCAGGGATGGATAGGTAATTTTTTCTATATTTAATTTAATATCTTTAGGAGAAAAATATGTTTAGACGTATTTTATTTTTGGCAGTAATATTCGTAGTTTGGGCTTTTGCTCAAGAGCCTGCGCCCGAGGCTCCTGCTGCCGCTGCGCCAGCATCCGCTGGACACGTTGCACCGCATGCTGCTGAACCTGCTACTGCACCGCACGCTGCTGAACCTGCCCCTGTGCCACACACTGCCGAACATGCTACTACACCGCACGTTGTTGAACCTACCCCTGTAGCAGAAGCAGTTCCTGCTGCTGATTCCGTTCAAGTCGCAGACTCCGCGCAAGTAGCCACGCCTGCACCGCCTCCTGAAGTTCCGGTTCCCGCACCTACTGTCAATGTTACTGTCAACAACACAGCTACAGCTACAGCCACAGCCACAGCAGAAGCGCCTACGGCAAAAGAAGCTATCATAGAAAATCCGGTGGAATTTATTATTGTTGCAACTATTTTTGTAGCAACGGTTTTGTTAATTGCGTTGACAGGGGATTAAAGATATCAAGGAGGTTCAAAATGAATTTAGAGTACAAAGTCGCAGACATCTCCCTAGCTGACTGGGGTAGAAAAGAAATTGAGCTTGCAGAGACGGAAATGCCGGGCTTGATGGCTCTTCGCAAAGAATATAAGGACAAGCATCCGCTAAAAGGCGCTCGCATAATGGGCAGCCTGCACATGACCATTCAAACGGCGGTTCTCATCGAAACGCTTGTTGAACTGGGCGCGGATGTGCAGTGGGTTAGCTGCAATATATTCAGTACTCAGGATCATGCAGCAGCCGCGATTGCCGTAGGCAAGGATGGAACGTCTAAGAAACCTAAGGGCATCAGTGTTTTTGCATGGAAAGGCGAAACTTTGGAAGATTATTGGAGCTGCACAAGGCGCGCTATGGAATTTCCGGGCGGCAAACTTCCCAATTTGATTCTGGATGATGGCGGCGATGCAACCATGCTGATAGTTCGCGGAGCGCAGTTTGAGGATGCAGGCAAAGTCCCTGCGTTTAATCCAAAAACCGACAGCGAAGAATGGGGCGTGGTTTTGGCGCTCTGCAAAAAGCAATTCGAGAAAGACCCAAAGCACTGGACAAAAATCCGCAAAGAGATAAAAGGCGTTTCGGAAGAAACAACCACCGGCGTTCACCGTCTTTACGAGATGTCAAAAAAGAAGGAACTCCCCTTCCCCGCCATAAATGTAAACGACTCTGTCACCAAATCCAAATTCGACAACCTCTACGGCTGCCGCCATTCCTTGGTAGACGGTTTTAACCGTGCCACCGATGTGATGATTGCGGGTAAAATTGCGGTTGTTTGCGGTTATGGCGAGGTTGGCAAGGGCTGCGCCCAAAGTTTGCGCGGTCAAGGCGCAAGGGTGATTATCACCGAGATAGACCCTATTTGCGCATTGCAAGCCAGCATGGAGGGTTATGAAGTTCGCCGTTTGGAAAGCGTTGTTGGAATCGGGGATTTATTCGTAACCACCACTGGCAATACCGATATTATTCTGGCCAAGCATATGGAAAAAATGAAGCACCGCGCCGTAGTTGGAAACATAGGTCATTTTGACGACGAAATTGACATGGCAGGCTTGAAGAAAATCAAGGGCATCAAAAAGAGGAACATAAAGCCTCAATACGATGAATGGATTTTCAAAGACGGTCACAGCGTTTTGATTTTGGCAGAAGGCCGCTTGCTGAACTTGGGTTGCGCGACAGGGCATCCCAGTTTTGTTATGAGCGCAAGTTTCACCAATCAAACCATAGCTCAAATCGACTTATGGCTAAACGCCCAAGGCAAAAAAACCGTTAGCGGCATAAAATACCAAAACGGCTCCGTTTATACCTTGTCCAAAATCCTTGACGAAAAGGTAGCCCGTTTGCATCTTGATAAACTTGGCATTGAACTGACCAAGCTGACCAAGGAACAGGCGAATTACATAGGAGTTAGCGTAGACGGGCCATACAAGGCGGAAAATTACAGGTATTAGTCGAATTTTACAAATTCTTCAACTGCCTTTCTTTTTTTAGCTCCAATGCCGGAAACCTTTTCAAGGTCTTTGGCTGAGCGGAAGGAGCCTTTTGTTTCCCTGTGGTCTATTATTTTTTGGGCAAGAGAAGGGCCAACGCCTTTTATAAAGCATAAATCTTCCTTGCTTGCGGTATTTATTGGGATTGGAAAGGCCGGTGCTTTCTTTTTTTGGGCTTTTGCCTTTTGGATTTTTGGCTGCTCTTCTGCGAGCGTGTCAATAGCAACGGTATCAGCAGCAACTTCAACATCAACAGCGACTGCCTCATAATTTATCGGCAATAAAATATTTTCCAAAGGAGAGAATTTGCTAAATGCTCCCAAACGTGAAACTCCTCCCAAGGCGAAGAGAAACAGTGCCAGAAATAAAAATTTTTTCTCAGCTGCGTTCATCATACCTCTTTTCGCCCGCTTTCATTAAATTGAAAAACAAGGGCGAGGGTTTTAGCAGGGTTGAGGTCAATTCGGGATGGAATTGGCAGCCTACGAAAAACGGGTGATTTGGGATTTCCATCATTTGCATTATGTTGTCTTCCTTGGCGGAATAACCTGAGAATATCAGACCGTGTTCTTCAATTTTGTTTATATACATTGGATTTACTTCATAACGATGCCTGAATCTTTCCCTTATTACGGAAGCCCCGTTGTAAATTTTTTCCACAAGAGAACCCTTTTTCAAAAATACATCGTAGCCGCCTTTGCGAAGGGTTCCGCCCAGGACCTTTACATATTCCAAACCCGGCAAGAATACAATTACAGGCTCTTTTACCTCTATGCCGTCTGATTCAACTTCTGCGGTATTGGCTAAGGGTATTCCGCACTTGTGGCGAGCGTATTCCACAACGGCGAGCTGCATTCCATAGCAAATTCCCAGGAAGGGAATGTTCATCTCCCTTGCAACCTGTATCGCCGAAATTTTCCCCTCCATTCCCCGGTTGCCAAAACCGCCCGGAACTATTACGGCATCAACATCTATCAACTGGTTTTTTATGTATTCCAAAATATTTTCATCTTCCGGTTTGTTTGGAAATTCGGTATCAAGTATTTTCAAGTTGCAGGCGATATTCAAGTGCGCAGAAACATGGTTTATGGCTTCTCTAATGCTCGCATAGGAATCTTCCAACTGGGTGTATTTCCCGCACAAAGCCACATTCAGGGTTTTTCTCGGGCTTTCATAATTTTTTCTGCAAACTTCAACAAGGCGTTTCCACTCGTCCATTTTCGGAGAAGTAGCACCGGATATCTTCAATTTTTTGAATATTATGTCTAAGATTCCCTCTTCCTGAAAACTCAAAGGAATTTCGTAAACGGATTTCATATCCAAACCAGATATTACATTCTTGCTGGGAATATTTCCGTAAAGGGCAATTTTATCCTTGATTTTCGGAGTTAAAGGCTCGCTGCAACGGCCTATTATTATGTCCGGGTAAATTCCCTTTTCGTTTAAATCCCGCACGGACATTTGCGTGGGTTTTGACTTCTGTTCGCGAACACCGTTTGGAATAGGAACATAAGTCAAATGCGCAAAAATGCAGTTGTCCGGGCCTACTATATGCGAGAGTTGGCGCGCGGCTTCTATGTAAAATTCATTTTCCAAATCGCCTACGGTACCGCCTATTTCAACGAGCATGATATCCGCGCTTTCCTTGCTCGCTACTTTGAAAAGATGGTCTTTGATAACATCGGCAACGTGCGGAATAAATTGAATTGTGGTGCCGGCGTAAACGCCCTGCCTTTCCCTTTCTATCAGGGTTAGGAACACCTTGCCCATAGTAAGGCTCCACTCGGATTTGCCGATTATGTTTAAAAAACGCTCGTAGTGGCCAAAGTCCATATCAACTTCGCCGCCATCGTCCAGCACAAAAACTTCGCCGTGCTCAATCGGGTTCATGGTGCCGGGGTCAACATTCAAATAGCCATCGCATTTCACCGGAATCACGCGAAAACGCGATAATAATGCACCGATTGATGCAGCCGCTACCCCCTTCCCAAGGCCGGACAAAACGCCGCCGGTGATAAAGATAAACTTGCTTTTTCCGTTGTAACAATCATCGCTGCTCATAAAAACCCTTGCTTTTAGCATTAAACAACGGAATATGAATGTAGAAAAATTTAATTCATCCACGTAGCCTCCAATGCTCTGTACTGAATCGCCTCTGCAAGGTCGGGACGTTCTACCTTGCTGCTTTGCCTTAAATCCGCAATGGTACGGGCAACTTTGAGCATTCTGTCGTAACCTCTGTGGCTCATCCGCCATTTTTCCGCAGCTTTCAGGGCAAAATCTTCCGCCTCGCTATTCCAAAGCAGAATATCTTTAAGGGTTTTGCCATCTAAATGCCCATTGCGAAAATTTTTCCTGTCTTTGAGCCGTTTCTCCTGTATTTCGCAAGCTGCCTCAACACGTTTCTGAATGTCCGTAGAATTCTCCCCTGCCTTTCCGGCTCTGCTTTCATCTATGGGAACAGATGGAACCGATACCTGAAGGTCTATTCTGTCTAATAATGGGCCGGAAACCTTGCTTCTATAACGTTTTATAGTCTCCGGCGCACAACGGCAATCTCTGCGATTATCCATAGCATAGCCACAGGGACAAGGGTTCATAGCTGCGCCCAGAACAAAATTTGCGGGAAAACTTATGCTTCCCAAGGCTCTGTTCAAGCGGACTATGCCCTCTTCCAAAGGCTGCCTTAAACATTCCAAAGCCGCCCTCTGAAACTCCGGCAATTCGTCTAAAAAAAGAACGCCATTGTGGGCAAGGCTCGCTTCTCCTGGGCGAAGCTTCATTCCGCCGACAAGAGACGCAACGGTTGCGGTATGGTGCGGCGATCTGAATGGACGAATTTTCATCAAGCCTCCGCAGGAATCAAACATTCCTGCGCACGAATGTATTATGGTGCTTTCCAGAGATTCGTTTCTTCGCATTGCCGGCAAAATACCCGGCAAACAACGTGCGCAAAGGGTTTTGCCTGAACCGGGCGAACCGACCAAAAGAAAATTATGCGCACCGGCGGCAGAAATTTCAAGAGCACGCTTAACTGCTGCCATTCCATACACTTGCGAAAAATCGGCGGCTTTATTTTGGGTTGCAGAAGCCAGGTGACATTCATGGCCTGAACAATAAACCCTTTCAGGCTCCTGCAACCCGTTTAAACATTCATCCAAAGTTTTTGAAGCAATAACCTTAAGCGTTTCCACGCAAACAGCCTCTTCTCGATTCTCATAAGGAACCACAAGAGTTGTTTGCGGCGCATAACGCGCAAGATTGGCGGCAACCGCTAAAATTCCATGCACAGGGCGCAATCTGCCGTCCAGCGAAAGTTCTCCCAAAAACAAAAAATTTTCAAGATTTGCAATTTTAACCTGTTCTGTTGCTACGAGCATTCCAATGGCAAGCCCTAAATCGAAAGCAGCCCCCTCCTTACGCAAATCCGCAGGCGACATATTCACGGTAATTCTTGTAGAACAACCATAGAAGCCGCAGCTTCGCATAGCGGAAATAACTCTTTCCCTTGCCTCCCTCACAGCATTGTCCGGCAAACCGACAAGCGAAAACCCCGGCAAACCGGAAGTGCTATCCACCTCGATTTCCACAGGAATTGCCTCTATGCCGCGCAACGCCGCGCTTCGTATTCTTTGGAACATTTAGCTATTAACCGTTTCCTGATATTTTTCCAACACGCACTGCTCAATATGCTCTCGCAACTCCTTATGGAGCGGATAGTATATGGAATGATATTCTTCGCTTTTGTTGTTGGGGTCCAATGGATAAGAGACGAAAAATCCGTTTACGCCGTCTATTACCCTCAGGCCCGTAAGCTGAAGTTGGTTGTTTATGGTTACCCTTGCAAAGGCCTTGGTTTTTATGCCGGATTCCTTGAAGGGATAAACCTGAACGCTGGTGCAGGTTAAAACATCAAAAAAAGCATCGCTTTTTTTCACCGTCTTTGTGTCTTTACTCATTCAAACCTCTTGTTAAAGTTTCTTTATATAAAGACAAAATCCGTGCCAAGCAAAAAACGCCTTTTTTAAGCTAAATTCGCCGTTTTAAAGTGTCCAAAAAGTGTCTAGACAGTGTTTAAACACTTTTTGGACAGTTGCGGCAACATGCCGGCTGCCAGGGCAAATGCCCCCGATGATAGCAAAAAACGTCAACATATGTTTGCAAAATTCAAGAAAACAATTTTTCCGTATTTTTTTTGCTCCGAAATGCGTCTAAGTGAGAAATAGGAAAGGATATGGATTCAAAAAAACTGCCGCTTTGGAAAATGGCCCTGCTCGCCGACCCTGGCTCTTTTGGAGCTATGCCGGCTAATTTCACGCCCGGATTGCCGCTTGCGCGTAAAAATGTTGCAGAGGACAAATCCGCAAAAAATGAAGAAAAGAAGGAGAAACTCATGCTTGACTACGCCGCAGTCAAAACGCAATTCTGCGTAGATTCAAATCTAGCCTTTTCCGGAAGCCTCGCTACGGCGTATTTCAGAGCTATGAAGAACAAGGGCGAAAAAATCTTTTTGCAGGGAAACGTATTTTTGGCAAAACTGGCAAAGGCGGTGCTTGAAAAAAACGGGAATCTTTTTGCCGAGACCTGCGAGGCTTGCAAGGATGAGAATTATTTTTTGGAATGCGCCAAGGCTTTGGAGGAGCAGGGCTTTTTGTTTGAAAAAGGGGGAAAACTCAATAAGGATTCCTGGCTCTGCCTGTTCGAGATAGTTTCGCTTTTAACGGAAGAATACCTAAGTACAAAATGCGATTTGCCAAGCCTAAAAACCGTTGAATGCAAAGAAAACAGCGAAAATTCAAGTGATTTGAAGATTATATTTGCCCCTGAAAGCACAGATGAAGATTTTTTAAGGGAGGTTGCTCTGCTACCTTTGGAATCTGTCCCTTGTTCAAGCGATTTCTTGAGCATCGGCGCAGATTTTTTTTCTTTTCTGGACGAGAATTTTCCTTATAAAAATAATGAATATGAACTGGAGAACTTTTTGAAAAAAATCTTTGATGAAAATGTATGCAAAAATTTAAATCCCCTGCCTGTTCCGGATTCTTTTGCAACGAGCGTAATGGAAGCCTGCAAGCTGGGTGCCTATAAAGACAAGAAGATTTACATAAACCACCGCCTTGCGCTGGATTCCCTGCGAAACCCGGAATCCCGTTTTGTTCTGCTTCTCACCCTTCTCCACGAATACGGTCATTTTTTGGACGATGTTTTGCACGAGCGGGCAGGCATAAAAGGCGATTCCAAGGGAGAGGAGGGCAAGGGCTTTGCAAGCAGGTTTATGGAGTATTCCGCCGGTGATTTATTCAACAAGGATTTCAAGTTTGCGGATTTTGTTGTTCCGGATGCCAAGGGGGAGGATTTGAAGTTTTCACTTGGAATTTCCGATTTGAGCTATGAGGACAGAAAAGGAATTTGGTGCATTTTTGAATATGGCGAGGATTTGGGAAACGGAAGTTTGAAGCTGCCGAGCGGGGAAGTGGTTGAGGATGCAGAGTTTTTTGGGCTGGCAGATATGCCAAACATAGCAGTTAATCTCTATAATTCAAGAAATAGAACCCATCAAAAATTAACTATAGCAGGAGCAGAAGCAGAAAAAATCAAGACAAATAATTATTCCGGTCGGCTTTTGGTCGACGGCAGTATATGGCCGGATTTTCCAACAGTAGAGTATTTAGATACCAATATACCATATGCTCTATTTGTTTTAACTACCGGAAAAGACATTAGCCGAAAAAAACTTGCTTATGAAAGCCATTATGGAGGAAATCAGCATTGGCACTCAATGTGTCCAAAAGCAGCTAAAATTCAAACAAATGCAGAGATAAGAAACATAATTTTATATGAAGCCGAAAAATGGTATTCAGAGGCTATCAAAAAGAAAAAAGAAAATAAAATTGGAGAAAGTCTTTTTGCTTTGGGAAAATTATGCCATATGGTTCAAGACAGTTTTGTTTTATCGCATAGCTGGCGCAGGTATGCCGGCGACGAAAAATTTATAGAAGAAAATAAAATAGAAAAAAAAGACAATGGAAAAATTTGGACTTTTCAGGATTATAAAGCTCAAGACGGAAGCTACCACGCATGGGCGGACTGCCCTACGCAAAAATTCAATATTCAGACTATAGGTTACAAAAGCGCAGAAAATGCTACAAAAGAGATTATGGCAAGATACGCAAGAAATTTAGCATGGCATGAACGTTATTCGGCAATAGGACCGTTAAAAAATTACTTCAGCAAGATATACGAAATATGCAGCGTCAGGGAAAATTTGCCAAGCGGAGGAAGCCATCCCTGGTTCAAAAAAGACAATACATTTTCAAGGGAGCAAATACAAGATTTCTTAACAAGATTCAGCATGGAGATAGAAGAATGACAGAAAAACTCGAAAAAGAACACAAAACCTTTGTTCGTGCCTTTTGGCTTTCTTGGGCTATATGGATTGTAATTATAATTCTATCGGAAGTATTTTACTATTAGGAGATTATCATGAACTTTGCTTCCAGCACAAAAAAACGTATTTTTAAAAACAACCTTTGCCTTAATTTAGCTTCATTTGCTGTAAATTTCAAGTTTGAAGATGAAGATAAAATGATACTCTCTTTTATAATAGCAGCATTTTCCTTCATAGGAGTTTATACTCTGATATGTCTTTTGGCCACGGTAGATCCATCATCCAATAAAAAAAAGCAAGGGAAAAATCATATTCGCGCTTTTTATTTTACCATAATAGCCCTATTTGCAAATAATATAATTTCATACATTGTAACCATAGCGAATTATTTATTTGAAATAGATTTAGAAGGAATATTAGGATTTACGCTTTTAATTTCCATGGGAACCACGCCTTTTTTCACAATACTGCTGATCACATGGCTTTCCATAAAAGCATTTCAATACTTGCGGAACCAGAGCAGGAAATGAACTTTTTTTGTTTGCGGTGATGTGTGCCACGCTACGCCCCAACACTTAGTCCTGAAGGCAACGAACAGAGAGCAAGCCAGACTTGCTGTTGCCGTCCCAGCCGGCGTATTCGCTGTAGTAGCCCATGTCGCAGCGGTAGGCGCCGCCGCTATTGTACACGCTGGCACTCCACCAGCGGCCGATGCTGCCGGCATTGAGGAAATTACCATCCGAGTTACCGCCACCGCCCGGCAGAGCCGAAAACCCATATGCGTCCTCGCACAGATAAGAACTGCCGGAGCCGGAAGGGCCACAACTATTCCAGCCTGTCGTTGCCTTTAACAGCCTAGCGTCACAACTAGTGCAACCGCTACTGTTTTCAACATGGCTCATCAACGCATTCCATTCCGCTTGAGTTGGAATATGCCAACCGGAGGGACAAATGCCGCGATGAGGCGATTGTATTAGGTTAGAGCAACTGTTCGAATTGCAACTAGATGGAAGATCCATAGCCGTAGACCAGTTGTACAAGCTGCCATAAGTATTGCAGTTCGCAGGGTTGTTGTCATAGCATTTGCTGCCTTCCACGACATAATCCAAATTCTCCGCCATCCACGTTTGGTCGCCTATCTTAACAGTTCTGTATGATTTGCTGCCGCAGATCACATTGCCATTTGAAACGCTTGAATTGGGACAGCTAACGCTAACATAAAATGAACTCGAACTTTCAGCAGACGGAACAGAGGAACTTGAACTACGAAATGATGAGCTACTCCTGTTAGAACTGCTACTAGGATAATAATTACCTCCGCAGTCGCTGTTATCGCTATAACTAATTCCACTGTGGCGATTGCAATCGCTAATGCTCATATACTCGCAATTATAATCACCATAACCACTATAGTAACGGCAATAGGCATAACCTCCACCATAATCACTGCGCCCAGGATTAAGCGGCGGCAGGTCTTCTATATTCTCGCCGCCGCAACCCAAAATCGCTAAGACGGCACAAACGGAAAAAAGAAACTTTTTCATAGATTTATCCCCAAGTTAAAGCCAAATGTGCGGTTGTGAGACCAAAGATCCGTACCATTGCTATGGTAGCCATAAGAATCAAAAAAGTCATATTCATAGAACGCACCTATGTAAAACATGCACGAAGGCGTTCATTAAAGAGAAGGCGAGGATGAGGGCGGGAAACAATTCCACCCTTATTTTGCGCATATGCAGCTTATTTTCAGCCATTTAAGGCCTCCTTTGTGAATTTGGTGAAAAATGTATCCCGGCCCTTCGAAAGCCCCGCATTCACAATCGTAACCGCATTGGATGTAATCCTTATATAGGTATTGAAT
>JGI24698J34947_10001984_pt1 | contig 10921 bp, 12 predicted proteins | sample TergutMp193P3_FD_34947 | JGI IMG/M metagenome (IMG submission 34947) | reverse complement strand
AGGGGCTCCGGCGCCGGGTTCCCCAAATGTTTTCACCGTGTCACTTACGCACCCATTAAAATGGTTTTTTCGAGGTTTTGTAGAGTAACTGCGCGATAAATTGGAGTTTAACCTATTGCTTTCTTTAGCTCCTCCACCTTGTCGGTTTTTTCCCAGGAGAATTCCCCGCGGCCGAAGTGGCCGTAACTGGCGGTCTTTTGGTAAATTGGCCGGCGCAGGTCAAGGGTTTTGATAATTCCTGCGGGGCTGAGGTCAAAGACCTTTTTTATACCTTCTTCGATGCGGTGTTCGTCAACTTTCCCGGTGCCAAAGGTGTCTATCATCACCGAAACCGGGAAGGGAACGCCGATGGCGTAGGCCAGTTGTATTTCGCAGCGTTCGGCGAGTTTGGCGGCGACGACACTCTTGGCCACATAGCGGGCGGCGTAGGCGGCGGAGCGGTCTACCTTGGTTGGGTCCTTGCCCGAGAAGGCGCCGCCTCCGTGACGGCCCATGCCGCCGTAGCTGTCTACGATGATCTTTCGGCCGGTAAGGCCACTGTCGCCGAATGGCCCGCCTACGACAAACCGGCCTGTCGGGTTGATATAGAATTTGGTTTTCTTGTCCAGAAGGCCGGTAGGTTCCAGTACGGGTTTGATGATCTGTTCGATGATTCCTGATTCAATGTCTTTATAGGTCACATCGGGATCGTGCTGATGGGAGATTACAACCGTGTCAATGCGGATCGGTTTATAGCCTTCGTATTCCACAGTTACCTGGCTTTTTGAGTCGGGCCGCAGCCAGTGAATAGTCTTATTTTTTCTCAGTTTGGTGGCATGTATCAATAGTTTGTGCGCAAGCATTATAGGCGTGGGCATCAGCTCCTTGGTTTCATTGCAGGCAAAGCCGAACATCATGCCCTGATCGCCTGCGCCCTGCTGGCCCTTGAATTTTTTCAGGCCCGTGCCGGAAACGCCCTGGCTGATGTCCGGGGACTGGTTGTGGACCATGCTTAAAACCGCCATCGAATTGCAGTCCAGGCCGTAGGAGGGGTCGGTGTAGCCGATTTCCCGCGCCACTTCGCGGACGATGTGATTAAAATCCACATAGGTGGTGGTGGTGATTTCCCCCCCGACCAGCAGCATGGAGGCGGAAGCGAAAGTCTCACAAGCGACCCTGCTATAGATGTCGTCTTTGATACACGCGTCCAGAATCGCGTCTGATACCTGGTCGCAGAGCTTATCAGGATGGCCTTCGCCTACAGACTCGGAAGTAAAGAAATATCGTCCTTTTTTCATAATGAATCCGCCAGCCTCCGTAGCCCTGCTTCTTCGTCCGCAAGGCGTTTGTTGCCATATAGAATGGCTGTTTGTACAAGAACCTCCCTGATAGCCCTGCGGGAATCAGGATTTGCGAGGTTCTTTTTCAGATCCGGAATCTTCAGTCTCATCCCCTCAAGAATAAAATCGGGATCCTGAATTTGTCCCTCCGAGGCCAGCATTAGCAGCGGATAATAGAAGCCGTTTCTTGTACCAGCCGCCCCGACATCCGTTAGGTGGCCGTAGAATGTCCTGGTTATTTCACTGAGGAAGTCCCCGAACACCACGGTATAATCAGCCGCGTCCGCCATATCCAATCCAACCGAGCTTAGCAGAACCAGTGGTTGCGGAGGAGGGAGAAGCGGCGCCGGGGCTGGTGCAGGGGCAGGAGCCGGAGTCGGCGCAGGAACCGGCGGCGGGGTAGGTTGGGTCGCCTGTGCGGGTGTGGTTGGGGTAGTTGCGCATGAAAGGCTGAAAAGGATTGCCAAAATGAATAAACAAATAAGGTACTTCTTCATAATTATCTCCTTATTAAAGATTACAGCTTGTCAATACTTAATACTAGCATACTATTTATTTTATGCAAGTAATGGTTTTACTCAAAATTAGGCCCAATAACGTTGTCAACAGGCACGGAAAACACGATCCCGTTGGCCTCGCTGTTAAGGCCGTGAGCCTCGCTCACCGCCTGCATGATGGCCACTTTCTTTTCATTGGTGGTCAGGATGAGGATTATTTCCTTCTCATCCTGAACCGAAATACCGAAAAACTTGACCGCGCCCTCGTGGGCCTGACCCCTTGCGTTTATCACCGTGCCGCCTGAGGCCCCCGCTACGCGGGCGGTGTTCATTAATTCATCGCTGAAGCCATGATTCACAATGGCGAATATAAGGTCAAATTTAAACTTATTCTGGCTGGTGACACTTTCCATGCTTTCTCCTTCTTCTGGATTGGCGTTTTTCCGGGCTCTTGCGGACTGGGCCCTTTCCTCCAGTTCTTCTGCGATTTTCTGGTTTTTTAGGATGCTTTGCTTAAAGACCAGCAAAACCGGGTCGTTGATCGCGGAAAGAGGAACCGTGAAGGCAATCCCCGTGCCGGGAGTGTAAAAGCCCAGTTTTCTCCGTACTTCTTTCAATAGGACAGGGACCAGTACCGGCTGCTCAAGGCAAATCGCCACTGCCTTCTCGCCGGCGCCTATGCCCAGGAGGTCGAGGATATCGGAATTCGCGGTTCCGATGCCCTTGGTGACAAAATAGAAACGGACATCTTCCTCAACAAAGATATCGGAAATGATATGTGACTTCTGCCAGTCAATGATGAAAAACATCAACACGAGGACCGGCTTTGACGCCCTGGGGGCAGCCTCAGTCGCCTGGTTTTGAGAGGCGTCGGAGCGTCTGGAAATTAGTCTTGAAAGAATGGTTTTTCTTGCCATTTACAGAGCCTCGTCGAAGACAGTTATCTTTCCCCAGTCTATGACCCTTCCGGCGGCTGTGGTTCTAATGGCGGCAGCCTGCCGCTGCGCCAGCGCCGCGGCTTCCCTCGACCTGAACTGGTAGATCAGGCCCATCATCTGGATGACGATGAGAGGGGTCATCGCGACCATGGCCACAATGCCGAAAGCGTCTATCATCAAGTCACCGCCAATGCCTTCGCAGGTTCCCATCGCGAAGGGCAGAAGGAAGGTTGAGGTCATGGGGCCGGAACACACGCCGCCTGAGTCAAAGGCGATGCCGGTGAAGATCTTCGGCACCAAAAAAGTCAGCGCGAGGGCAAAGGTGTAGCCCGGAATGAGAATCCACATGATTGGAATTCTGAAAAGGATACGAATCATCGTTATGGTCAGCGCTGCAGACATACCGATGGCAAGCCCGCGGTTCATCATCTTCTGGGTGATGGCGCCTGACGAGATTTCCTCAACCTGCTTGTTGAGGACATGGACTGCGGGTTCGGCTGCCACGATGAAGTAGCCGACCAGGGCCCCAAGGGGAATCAATATCCATTTAAAGGGAGACGAGGCGAGCTGTATGCCCAGGAGCTCCCCCACCGGAAAAAAACCGACGTTCACCCCTGTCAGGAACAGGACAAGGCCAATTATGGTATATAGAAAACCCACGGCGACACGGCCAAGCTGGTGCCGCTGGTATCGCCTGGTGGCAAGCTGGAATACGACGAAGCAGATTACGATGGCCCCAAGAGCGTAGATCACGTCCATGAAGTAATGGGGTACCTGTTCAACGAAGTACCTGACAACGTCCCTGGAAGTGGCCGCGTCCCGGAATACGTGAGCCTCCACTTCAGCCGTGTCAATCCTATAAAAAATGCCGAGGAGAAGGACGGCCAGGATGGGGCCCACGCTGCACAGGGCTACGAGGCCGAAGGTGTCGTCCTGGGAGTCCCTGTCGCCGCGCAGGGACGTGATGCCCACTCCCATTGCCAGGATGAACGGCACGGTGATGGGGCCGGTGGTAACGCCGCCTGAGTCAAACCCGACGGGGACAAAGGACTCGGGGGTGAAGAAAGCCACCACAAAGGTTATGACGTAAAAAATGACGAGCAGCACAGAAAGCCTTATCTTGAACAGGGTCCTGAGCACTGCGATAGCCAGGAAGATCCCCACGCCTATGGACACGGTAATTATCAGCACGGATGCCGGAATCGAGGGCGTTTGCCTTCCCAGCACCTGCAAATCCGGCTCGGCAACGGAAATAATGAACCCGATCACCAAAGTGGCGGAGATAACCAGAAACAGCCTCGAACTCTTGGTCAGCTCAACCCCGATGCCTTCCCCCATGGGCATCATCGCCATGTCCGCACCCATCGTGAAGAAGCCCATCCCGATAATGAGCAGCGCGGCCCCCGCAAGGAACATCAGAATCGTCCCCGAAGGCATTGGCGTCAGGATCACACTTGCAATGAGCACAATCAAGGTAATGGGATACACCGAGTTGAATGCTTCCATTATCTTTTCTTTGAGTACTTTGTTCATGTTCGTTTCAATCCATGCACCAGCGTGAGGCGACGCCCTCTACGGCAATGTTCCATGAGCCCGTTTTTGAGTAACCATTATGAGGGGAGTATATATAATTTTTTGTAAAATTCATAGTGGTTAAAATAAGGGGAGTAAGGGAGTAAGGGAATAGGGGTTATTGTTAGTAAGCTTTTCGTGATGCAACAAGATGGGATTACTAACAACGAACTTACTCCCCTGCTCCCTTGCTCCCTTATTCCCCTGCTCCCTTATTCCCCTGTTCATTTTGACAGTCTTTCAATAAAGGGATATACTATAAGTAACCAGGGGAGGGAAAAATGGCAAAACAAAATGATTCACACAAGGCCGCAGGCCAAACCGGCGACCGCTTAATCGGGACAGTGGTTCCTGTCGGGGCCCTGCGCAGCGAAAAGAGCATAGGGGTGGGGGAATTCCCCGATTTGGCGGAATTTGGCGCCCTCTGCGTCAAAATGGGCGTGGGTCTGGTGCAATTGCTCCCGGTAAACGACACGGGCTACCAGAGTTCCCCCTACAGCGCCCTTACTGCCTTTGGCCTCAACCCAATTTACCTCCGCATTGGCGACTTGCCCGAGGCTGCCGGTTTCGAGGCGGACATCGAAGCTATGAGGAAGGAGTTCAACGCTTCGCTGCGCTTCCCCTACAATGCCCTGCTGAAGGCCAAAATGGCCCTCTTAAAGCGGATTTTCGGGAAAAACCGCAAAGCGATAAGCGCGTCCACCGCTTTGAAAACCTGGATTGAGCAGAACCCCTGGGTGAAGCCTTATGCGGTGTTCAGGCGGCTCAAGGAAGCCAACGGCGAAAAAAGCTGGAAGGAGTGGGGCGGTCAGAACGCCTCATGGAATGATCCTTCCCTCGCGGACGAGCACCTCTTCTGGGCCTGGCTCCAGCAAGCCCTGGACACGCAGTTCTCCGCAGCCGCCGCGAGCCTTGCCAAGGCGGGGATTTGCCTGATGGGGGACATCCCCATACTGATGGACGAGGACTCCTGTGATGTCTGGGCCCATACCGGGAACTTCGACATGACTCTCCTGGCTGGTTCGCCACCTGACATGTACAGTCCCGAGGGCCAAAACTGGCGTTTCCCCACCTATAACTGGCAGGCGCAGTCAAAGGACGGGTTTACCTGGTGGAAGGCCCGCCTTAAAACCGCGGAAAAGTACTACCAGGCCTACAGGATTGACCATGTGCTCGGTTTTTTCAGGATTTGGGCCTCCAGGCGGGAAGAGGATTCGGCGCTTCTTGGCAGGTTTGTCCCCTATATACCGGNAAATAAAAAGGATTTCGAGGATCTAAAGTTCGACGAAGGGAGGATACGCTGGATCTGCGAGCCCCACATCCCGACCGGCGAAGTGTGGGACGCCATGCGGGCGGCCTGGGGCGACGGGGAAGAAGCGGCTGCGGCCGCATCAGCCGCCATGGTGTTTGAGAAGGCCCTTGACAGGATAGGCGATGAAGAACTCTGGCTTTTCAAGAAAAGCATTAGGGGTGGAATAGACATTGAGGCCCTTGACATTTCCCCTGCCGTAAGGGCGTTTCTTTTCAAGACCTGGGGCAACCGTATCTTTTTTGAGCACGCCCCGGATCAATTCTTCCCTGTATGGTATTACAGGGACAGCCGCGCCTACGCAAGCCTTTCGGGGGAAGAAAAGGAGGCCCTGGATGCCCTTCTTGAGAAGCGCCGCCTTGACTCGGAAAAAATATGGGAAGAAAAGGGTAAGTGGCTTCTTTCGGTGCTGACCGCCTCATCCTCCATGCTTCCCTGCGCTGAAGACCTGGGGGCTGTCCCCGCCTGCGTGCCCAAGGTGCTTGCGCAACTCAACATCCTGGGCTTGCGGGTGGTGCGCTGGCACCGCGATTGGGCCGCTGAAGGCCAACCTTACGTCCCCTTCGAGGACTACCCTGAACTCTCGGTGTGTACCCCTGCCGTTCACGATAGCTCCTGCCTTCGCGAGTGGTGGGACAAGGAGACGGATCAACAATCATTTTGCAGTTTTCTCGGCGTCCCCTCCCTGCCCAAGGTCTACAACCCAGGTACGGCCCGTACCATCATCAACAAGGTTGCCACAGCCGCGTCCCGTTTCCGGGTCTTCCAGATACAGGACCTTCTCCACCTTTCCAACCGCTGGTACGCGGCAGACCCCGCCTCCGAGCGCATCAACGTGCCTGGCACCTACAACGACTTCAACTGGACCTACCGCCTGCCCGCGACCATAAGCGAATTGGCGAAAGACGAAGACCTCATCCGCGCTGTGTCGGAGCTGGCGAAAGTGAAACCGGCGAAGAAAAAGGGGAGTAAGGGGAATAAGGGAGCAGGGGAGTAGGGGAATGGGTGAGGAGAGTGTGTGGCCATTCGTGGCTGCCATATTTCATCGACATTGAAGCCAAAACTGACGTGCTATGTGATTTTTGCAGCTCTCATTTAAGCGTACTCTTCGTAAAGTATAATCGCTTCCTGCAAATTGAGAGAATTGATTTACGGTATACGCATTTTTCTTTTCTCCTGGATGGAAAGTAAACCCGATAAAGACTTCTTTTGATACCGGGCTAAACCCAAAGGATGTATGCTGAATAAGCGTCTCTCCGGCGCTTGTTAACCGAGGCATATTCGCAGGCGGTTCTGCCTCGGCTATTGCTGGGTAGATACTAGCAAACAATACTAATCCCAATAGCCCGATACCAAGCAATATTAACCCCGTTTCCCCACTCATAAGAGAGCTGCAACACCTGTTCCTATTGCATTTTCATAATCAGCAAAAAGACAACAATTCCCAACAAAGACAAGAAACAATAGGAATGCAATTTTCTTGTTCATAAGACTTCTCCCCTTATGTGGTTTAGGTATGAAACATCAGGAGACTTTTGGATAATCCCTCGTACACGACACGTGATTTATTCACTGCGCTGAAATGGTGCCTAACACCGTGGCGGTATTAGGCACCAGAGCGTTATTACCGATTATTTTTCGGGTTCGGGTACAGCACAATATGTAAAGTAAGCTGCAAGAATTTTTTCTCCAGCATCAACCTTTTTTGTTTTACCTTTATCTGTTACGTCATAAAAAGTAAAAGTCTTATCAACCTTTCGACCACTTCTTTCCTGTATTGTTACACAAACCTCAACGATTGGTATTTTCGTGTTTTTCTCTGTGTTTGTTACTGTTACGGAACTTGTAGTAAACGAGATCTCCGCTTCAGCAAAAACAACAGCTACTACCGAACACAGCATGATTAACACTATACCCATAACCACGATTTTCTTTTTCATGAAAATATCCTTCCGTAGTTTACCCTCATTGCAGAGCGTTTATTTTAACCACTCATACGAGCGGCTATTTCCCACGAAAAAGGTGACTGTCACCTTTTCGATAATATTGCTAAAACTTCCAAAATAGAAAAATTCTCCAAAAATTACTTAAACAGTCATTTTAAATATTGTAAATGACTTATTACTGTATTGTCAATACCTAATGAGTAAATAAAATGAAAAAAATGTCCTTTTAATGATATATGACAGATATAAGAAAACTTTTCGCGGCGAATATTAGAGCCTATAGACTCGAATTAGGGCTTACCCAGTCCAAATTAGCAGAAAAAGCTGAAACAGCAACCCATTACATCGCCATGATTGAAGGCTGCAAGAACTTTCCATCCCCTGAAATGATTGAGCGGCTTGCTTTTGCTCTAAACAAGGACTCCGCTGAATTATTTAGTATTACTCCCACACAGCAAAACTGGAAGGAAGAAATTCTAAAAGAAATCGATAAACTTATAAACGAGAAGATTCTAGAACTAAAAAAATTCAGGTAGTATAGTCGAGAATACCTGCTAGCGTTTTCCCCTTGACACTAAACATCTGTATAGTATATCTTTGGAAACAAGGTGAGGCAAAATATGTACGAGCTTGAAAACATTGCAAGTCCGGTGCCGAGCTATGAAAAAGCAAAAAAAATCTCCAAAACACAGGCAAAAACGCGCTTTCATGCAGTATAGTAACAGGAGGAGTTATCAGAATGGGAAAAGTACAAGCCAACGAAGTTGGCACACATATAGAACACCCCACTTTTGAGACAGTTTGGGCTGCCTTACAGGAAGTTGCCGCACTGCAAAAAGAAACTGCAAAGCAGATGGAAGAACGCGACAGGCGGCTTGACGAAAAGCTCGGTAAGCTAGGCGACCGTTTCGGCGAAATGATTGAGCATATGGTTATGCCGAGCCTGGTGGGAAAATTCCGTGAACTTGGCTTTGAGTTTACCAAAGCTTATCCGGAAACCGAAATTAAAGACATAAAAAACAATATCATCACGGAAGTTGACATTACCCTTGAAAACGGCGACAAGGTGATGATTGTCGAAGTTAAATCAAAGCCAACCACAAAAGATATTAACGACCACATCAAACGCATGGAAAAAGTAAAAGCCCACGCGAATCTGCACAATGATAATCGTATTTATATGGGCGCTATCGCAGGAATGGTAATTAAAGAGAACGTAAAAACATTTGCCCTCAAAAACGGTTTTTATGTCATTGAGCCATCGGGGGAAGAATTTGTTATTTCAGTACCGGAAGGCATCTATTCGCCTCGAGAATGGTAACTGCAGCCTCCGCGCACTCCCCTGTGCCTCCACGCCGATTATTAACAAGAACTTCAGATTACAAAGCACAACGAGAAGTTCTCACGCGCCACATACTAACAACGCGCACCCCTCTATTCCCTTACTCCCCTACCTCCCCTATTCTCTTTTCTTATCCTGGAGGCCAGTAAAGGAAGCGGCCGCCCAAAACATGAACATGAAGGTGATCCACGGTCTGGCCGCCGTGGGTCTTGCAGTTAACGACGAAGCGGGCGCCGTTTTCGGCACAGCCTGCACTTTGGGCGAGCTCCTGGGCCTTGAAGAGCAGCCGCCCCAGGAGGGCCGAGTCGGCGGCATCCATTTCCATGATACTCCTGATATGCTTTTTGGGGATCACCAGAAAATGCACGGGCGCCTGCGGGTTCACGTCATGGAAGGCCAGGAGTTCCTCGTCTTCGTAAATCTTTTTGGAAGGAATTTCCCCTTTGGCTATTTTACAGAAAATACAATCACTCATGGCTAAAGTATACCTGTTATTAACAGTAAAGCGCAATCTTAAAAAATTGATCGTGGCACGAATCTCACTCTCACTGTTCCGGGGCTGTGGCTTTTCCCAGGGCGTCTTCCACCGCCTCAAGAAAACCCGCGCTGGAAAAAGTTGCCCCGGAAACGGCGTCCAGCTCAGTTGAGCCTGTTTCGAGGACAAGCTCAAGAAGTTCCTCCATTGCGGCACCGCCGGGGTAGGAACCTTCTGAATGGCCGGTGATTGTGATGTCCTCAATTCCGGCAATGGAAACTTCCACCTCCACATAGATCGGCCCACGGTATCCCTGGCCGATCCCCTCATAGGTGCCTGGGATATAACCCGCCTCCCGCACAAACCCCGAGCCAAGGCAGCTAGGGATTAGGAAAAAGAACAGTGTGGATATACTCCGGCAGAAAATGAAAAACAAAATTTTTGCTAAACGGGATCTTTTTGCAATCATAAATACCTCCATCGCCAACTATGTTGGCGACGTATACGGCGCGGGGATGGATTGCGCTTTGGTTTTATATGACATTTGTCATAGTTTCATCTCGCAGGGACACTGAAGAAAACTTCGCACAGCGGCACAAAGGCACTGGGGATAGCGCGTCTTTAACAAACTGCTCACAACTAAAGATTAATCGAATTCACTTTTCCCGTGGCTCTGTTCCCCTGTGCGAAAATTCTTCTTCTGTATTTCCCTGTGCCTCTGTGCCTCTGTGAGAGATATTATTAGATGATTCCTTGTGTCTCCGCGCCTCTGTGAGATGAATTTTAAGTTTCCCCCGTACGAGGCTCTTCTTTCCTATTTCCCTTTGCTTTCAACTTTCGCCAAAAATTTCTCAGCCTCAATGATAAACCTGCCGTGGGTCCCTTCGCCGATTTTGCCGACTTCGTCAAACGCCTCCACCTTGAACGAGAGGGCCCTGCCGTCAATGCCGAGGAGTTCCGCCCTGGCGTAGACTTTCATTCCCGTGGGGGTCGCGGAGAGGTGTTTGACGTTGAGCTCGGTGCCCACCGTGGACCAGCCCTGGGGGAGGAGGGCTTCCGCCGCAGAAAAGGCCGCGCCTTCCATGAGGGCAATCATGGCGGGGGTGGCGTAGACCGCAATACCGCCGGAACCGAATGAGGCGGCAGTTTTGTCGTCTGTTACGGTCTCGCTTTTTTCAGCCGAGAGGCCGGGCTTCAGGATTTCAGAAAAATTCATGAAAGGATTATAGCACACAAACCTTTTCCAAAACTCTGATTTGTCGTGCAGTCTGTCATATTAAATAGTTTAAATAAAACTCGCTAACGGGTGGGCAAGTGCCGCAGATAAAACATTTGGGGAACCCGGCGCCGGAGCCCCTTGCCCACTGAATCCATCAAGCATAGATCAACCTTGAATGTTCAGCGTTTCAGTGGGCAAGCTTAGGCATCACTTTATGGACAGCCCTACGGGCCGCTTTTTCTACAGGTCTCCTATGCCGGAGAGCCCAAAGAGGTTTTCTCTGCGGCACTTGCCCACCCATTCA